>SDBT01003636.1_pt1 | contig 26529 bp, 27 predicted proteins | sample 2277101 | NCBI WGS metagenome assembly SDBT01 (sample SAMN10404973, study PRJNA504765) | marine sediment metagenome | isolation source: marine sediment core GS10_PC15, 103 cmbsf | place: Arctic Ocean: Southern Knipovich Ridge | collected 2010 | reverse complement strand
ACTTTGTCATTTAGCTGAAGTAGCCCAAGATTCTATCTTGGTTCATGCCAAAAAGCCAACTTAGAAAGTGGGCTACAGGCTCACTACACAAGATTACACCTGAAAACGCTAAACGACAAAGTAGTATTAGTAACGAAAGCAGCAATGCAGGCAGGATGCCTGCGCTCCCAGCATGATCATCAAGACATTCAAAGAAATACAGGAGACGGATCTGCCCCTGGTTGGCGGTAAAGGCCTTAATCTGGGACTGCTGGTGAAAGCCGGTTTTCGTGTCCCGGATGGCTTTTGCATCACAACTCAGGTATACAGAGGAGCGGGCGGGTCGCGCCCTCCGGCAGAATTGCCGGAGGATATAGCTCACGAGATAATTGACGCCTACATACATCTTGGGGGCGGGCGGGTTGCCGTCAGGTCGTCTGCCACCGCAGAGGATCTCCCCGACGCCAGCTTTGCCGGACAGCAGGACACCTTCCTCAACGTCAAGGGGAATGACGATCTGCTCACTGCGATAATAGATTGCTGGGCTTCGCTGTGGTCAGAGCGCGCCGTGGCATATCGCCGCCAGCAGGGGATCGATGATGACAAAGCCCTCATGGCTGTTGTAATTCAGGAGATGCTGGATCCGGACGCTTCCGGGGTCATGTTCTCCATCAGTCCCAGTAATGACGAGCATTTGATGATCGAAGCCAGTTGGGGACTGGGCGAAGCCATCGTTTCAGGCAAGGTGACACCAGATTGCTTTTCAGTAGACAGAAATTCACTCCAGATCGTGGATCGTGTGATTTTATCCAAGAGGCTTATGATCACCGAACTCGGCGAACTGGAAGTGCCAACAGAAAAACAAGACATCCCATCGCTGACAGATGAACAGATAGCGCAATTGGCGCGGCTGGGTTTGGAGATCGAGGACTTCTATTCTGCCCCGCAGGATATTGAATGGGCATTGGTAAACGACGAATTCTACGTCCTGCAATCGCGCCCTATAACAGTTCGCGGAGTCGCTTCTGAAGTGGAGCAGCTACGCGCGGAAGAGATCAGAAAGCTTCGGGAGATGGCCGAGGATACGGGAACCGTATGGTGCGGATTTAACCTCTCGGAAACTCTTCCAGCGCCGCTCCCTATGACGTGGGCGATAATCAGCAAGTTTATGTCCGGTCGCGGCGGATTCGGGATGACGTATCGGGATCTGGGCTTTCTCCCCGGCAAAGAGGTGGACGAAAAGGGAGTCGTTGATCTCATCTGCGGGCGCGCATATTTCAATCTATCCAGAGAAGCCCGATTATATTTCGATGAATTCCCCTTCGAGCACAACTTCCAGAAGCTGAAGGAGAACCCGGCAAGCGCCAGCTATCCCCAACCCACAGTAAACATCCGGCGCACCACAGCCAGATTCTGGCTGAAATTTCCCTACTATGTCCACAAAATGTTCGCAGCCGAACGAAAAATCAAGCGCCTCAGAAAACACTACGATAATACACTCCAAAACGAGATCATCCCCGAATATCGCAAATACATAGATGAACAGAGGCAGATAAAACTTGATAAGCTATCCGATGAGGACATCATAGAAAAGATGAATGAGTGGCTTGGTAAGATACTCTGTGATCATGCCAAGGATGGCTTGAAAGCGACTATCCTCGCCGGGAGATCATACTCCAATCTGGCGGCGATATTGAAAAAGTGTTTCGGCGAGGACAGTCGAAACATGCTGGAGGAACTGACTGTGGGTCTTGAAGGCGATATGACGGTGGAGACGAACCAGAAGCTCTGGGAAGTTGCCCACGGTCAGCTTGGGATGCAGGATTTCCTCAAGGATTATGGTCATCGCGCCGTGGGGGAATATGAGCTTGCGCAGCCCAGATGGCGGGAGGATACCGAATTTGTGGAAAGTATGGTCGACATGTTCCGGGAACACGAGGAACTGGATCCGGGAACGCAGTTTCTCGCCCAGAAGGAGAGACGCGAGAAGGCTGAAGCGAATCTCCGCGAGCAGCTATCGGTGGGAAAAGCCAGAGCCTATCGCAAAAATATCCTCACGGAAGTCCAGTATGCCCAGAGATACCTGCCCTACAGGGAAACCGCCAAATTCTACCTGATGATGGGCTACGAACTCATAAGAAACGCTCTGCTGGAACTGGGTCAGCGCCATCTCGACTCAGCGGGGGATATATTCTACCTGATTCCCAACGAACTGCCGCAACTTATCGCCGGCGAGGATTTTAAGAGTCAAATACAGGAACGCAGGGATAAAAGAGACAAACTCCTGAGCATAGAACTGCCGGACGTTATTTTTAGCGATTCCCTCCACCAGATAGGCGATCCGCCTTTGCCAGAATCTTCCGAGGAACTGGAAGGCGTCGCCATTTCCAGCGGTGTAGCTACCGGGACAGCGCGAGTCCTTCTGAAACCACCTCGTCGTGCAGATGACACTGGAACCGGCTACATTCTGATCTGCCCCTCCACTGATCCGGGTTGGGCACCGCTCTTCCCCGGCGCGCGGGGATTGGTGATGGAGCGCGGCGGCGTACTCTCTCACGGTGCGATCATCGCCAGGGAATACGGCATTCCAGCCGTTGCCAACATCCCCGGAGCCACCAAAATCATCACAGACGGTCAGCAGATCAAAGTTGATGGCAACAAAGGCAAAGTATTCATATAGAACCGCCAGCCCTGGGAGCGCAGGCATCCTGCCTGCATTATATTTTCTCAGTTTTACCGGTGTTTACTACATCGCGGTAGCCTTAATACGTTCCTCTTGTGGCATCTCAGCCAGTTTTTTGACCTTATCTACACCCAAACCGAGGCCTTTTGCTATACGAGTGCCGTAGTCCGGATCAACCTTATAGAATATGGCTGTCTGACGCAACTGGAGACGCTTCTGCGCGCCACTCAAATGGCCTACTATGTTACCGATCAGGTGTTCCCGATCCTCATCGGTCATCACATCGCGATACAAAGCTTCCGGCTGCTCAAAATCGCTGTTAGGATGGCTATATGGCTGGCGTGCAACTTTCCCTCTAACCTCAAACGGTGGTTCAGCCACTTCCGGTCTGGGTGCTGGTCCACCAAAGGTATTGGGATAGTAGTTGGGACCGCTGCCCCCACCATTGTCGGTGCGCATAGCCCCGTCACGCTGGTAGTTGTGAACCTTAGTGCCCTTGGCCTGATTCACCGGAATCAGATGATAATTAGGCCCCAGACGATGGCGATGGGTATCGCTGTAGCTAAATAGGCGGCCTTGAAGAAGTTTATCCGGTGAAAAAGCAATACCTGGAACTAGATTACTTGGGCAGAAAGCAGCTTGCTCTACCTCCGCGAAGTAGTTTTCCGCATTGCGGTTCAGTACCATTTTGCCCACCGGATTCAAAGGAGCATCACTGTGAGGCCAGACTTTAGTGACGTCAAAGGAGTCGAACCGATAACTGTCCACCTGTTCCGGAGTCATGATTTGCGCGTAAACTGTCCAGGATGGATAGTCGCCTCCCGCGATAGATTCGTATAAATCGCGAGTAGCATGATCAGGGTCCTTACTGCACATTTGGGCAGCTTCCTCCTTGGTGAAATTTTGGATACCCTGATCCGTCTTGAAGTGGAGCTTAACCCACCAATACTCACCCTTGTCATTGTACCACTTGAACGTATGACTGCTATAACCGTTCATGTGGCGATGGTTCCTGGGGGTTCCGCGGTCGGAGAAGAGAATGGTAACCTGATGGACGGACTCCGGTGTAAGGGACAGGAAATCCCAGAACATATCCGGGTCTTTCAGATTAGTCCTCGGGTTTCGCTTCTGGGTATGGATAAAGTCCGGGAACTTCAGCGGGTCGCGAATGAAGAAAATGGGGGTATTATTTCCCACCATATCATAATTCCCCTCTTCAGTGTAGAACTTCACCGCAAATCCGCGGGGATCGCGTTCGGCATCGGCAGAGCCTTTCTCACCACCCACTGTGGAGAATCGCACGAATACCTCAGTTCGCTTACCTACTTCGGACAGGAACTTGGCTCTGTTATACCTGGTTACATCATGAGTGACCTCGAAGTACCCGTATGCTCCAGCACCTTTAGCGTGAACTACACGCTCAGGGATGCGCTCGCGATCGAAGTGGGCCAGCTTTTCATTAAGATGTGCGTCTTGCAGAAGTGCAGGTCCTGGAATGCCTGCGGTAATAGTATTCTGATCATCGTCAATTGGTGTGCCAAAGTTATTAGTTAAGTTCTTTTCATCCCTCGCCATCTAAAACCGCCTCCTCTTTGAATTCTAATGCTTTGTCCTGATTACATAGATCACCAATGACTCTTTCTACTGATTATAATTTTTCTTGCCATTTTTGTCAAGTCATGCCGTTGGGTTTCGCTAGTTCCTGTGGATAGTCTACGTCTCAGTGTCTGCGCTGAGACACGAGATTACTCTGTCTTCAGTTATGATCATGTGGATTGGAGCATCCCACGCCGCTGGGAAAACATTTTTAAGAAGCTGCATCTCATAGGCCAGTCCGACCGAAAGCGCCTGCGGGCATCTGGCAAGAAAACGGTCATAGTAGCCGCCGCCATAGCCGATCCTGTGACCGTCTTCGTCAAATGCCAACCCCGGCACGACGATCAGATCAATCTTCTCCGGCGGAAATGGCCTCCTGCACTCCGGCTTTGGCTCAGGGATGCCAAAGCAGCCTTCCGTCAGTTCGGATTCTGGATCAAGCAACCGGGAGGGAAGAAGCTGTCTTCCGTTGTCCTCGATGCAGATGGGTACAATAACCATCCGACCGCTATCAAGAGTCCGGGCGATGCAGTCTTGAGTTCGCACCTCGCTGCCGAAGGCTGCGTAAAACATGATAGCCTGAAATTGCCGCTCCTGGATCAACTGCCAGAGTCTATCCTGTATCGCGCTGCTTTTTGAGTGCATATCGTGCGTACTCAAGGAATCGCGCAACTGGCGTGCTTTTCTTCTAATCTCATTTTTTCGGGCTATCAGGTGGGTGCTGTGCATTTTTGCCTTTCAGTCGTTCCAATCGCTCTTTGATCCTTTTTTCGTAACCCTCGTCGCTGGGTTCGTAATATCTGGCATCGTGGAGCATATATTTTTGAGGCACATAATGTTCCTCGTAGTTATGAGAATATTTGTAATCTTTCCCATGCCCCAGCTTGCTGGCGCTGGCATAGCTGGAATCCCGCAGATGGCGCGGCACCTCGGTTGATACTCCTGCCTCTATGTCCGCCAGGGCCTTGTCGATGCTAACAATGGACGTGTTGCTTTTTGGTGCGCAGGCGATGTATATTGCCGCCTGTGCCATAGGTATCCTCGCCTCCGGCATTCCGACAAATTCAGCAGCATTCAAGGCCGCGTTCGCCACCAGCAGCGCGTGCGGATCGGCGTTGCCAACGTCCTCCGATGCGCAGATTATCATCCTGCGAGCGATGAAACGCGGGTCCTCCCCGGCGTATAGCATCTTGGCAAGCCAGAATAACACCGCATCGGGGTCAGAGCCGCGCATACTCTTGATGAAAGCTGAAATAGTATCGTAATGCGCATCGTCAGATGAATCATACCGCACAGCCCGTTTCTGTATTGACTCCTCGGCCACTGTCATATCTATTCTCGTCACACCATCAGAATCCGCCATTGTGGTAAGCACAGCCAACTCAAGACCGTTTAGCACTCGGCGGGTGTCGCCTCCTGATGTTCTGATTATGTGATCCAGAGCTTCCTCCGTTATACTGATGTCCAGATCGCCAAATCCGCGCTCAGGATCGGCTATGGCTTTCAGGGCTATCTCTTTGAGATCAGCCTCGGTCAGAGGGTGAAATTGGAAAATCTGTGAACGGGAAAGCACGGTGGGAATGATGTAGAAATAGGGGTTCTGCGTGGTGGCTCCGATGAGCGTGATGCTGCCTGCCTCAACATCCGGCAGGAGCGCATCCTGCTGGGCTTTATTGAAGCGATGTATCTCGTCTATGAAAACAATGGTCTTTTTCGACTGGAATGAGCGTCGCTCTTTTGCTTCCTTGATCAACTGCCTGATGTCAGCGATGTTGCTGGTAACAGCGTTGCACTGCTGGAAAGATGATTCAGTTCGGTTGGCAATGACGTGAGCCAGTGAAGTTTTGCCTGTGCCAGGCGGACCATAGAAGATGACAGAGGTGATACGATCTGCCTCGATAGCTCTGCGGAGAAGTTTCCCTTCACCGATTATATGCTTCTGGCCGACGTACTCCTCCAGTTTCCGGGGACGCATTCGGTACGCTAGCGGCGCCTCGGCGAAAGTCCTATCCTGAGCAGCGTTTTCAAAGAGATCCATAATTAGCCGTAGGGCAAATCTGTGTTCGCCCAATAACGGTGGCTGAAAGCCGACCGCTAGTCCGTGCTCAGAACTTCTTCCAACTCCCGCGCCAATTCATTAGTGAACTCATCGAAATGCTGGCGTTCCTTGAGCATTTCATCCGCTATATTCAGCGCCGCCAGAATGGCCACGCGGCCAGAGGAAAGAGAGCCTGTCTTATCAGCTATATCGCGCATAACGGAGTCCACGTGGGCCGCTACCGTCTTGATATATTCTGAATCTGAGCCACCCCTGATGTTATAATCTCTCCCAAAAATCGACACCCTGATAGATCCTAATTCCTCACTCATATTCGCTATCTCCAGCGTAAGTAAGTAAAAACAAAATCTCGTGAGATTTCAGCCGCCTTACTCCTCAAAGGAGCAAAGTGGCGACTCCCACACCCATTACTTGTTTCGTACCGAAAGTGCCTCGGCGAGCGCTTGCCGCATTGTATCCACTGACGGTTGCTTTCCTGTCCACAGCTTAAAGGATATAGCCCCTTGATGCACAAGCATCCCCATCCCGCCGACTGTTTTCAAGCCTCTCTCGGCAGCCGCCTTCAGCAAGTTCGTTACCGGCGGAACATAAATTATGTCGCACACAATCAGATCCTCGTGAAGCCATTCGGGATCAATGATCAGCGGAATGCTGGGATCCATACTCGCAGTGACGGTGCCAACCAGAAGATCACTCTCGGCAATATATTCTGGTAGACGTCCATCGCTCAATGCGATACCTTCCACTGGCACTTCCGTCTTTTTACTGATAGTCTCTGCTAACTGCACCGCTTTTTCCGGGGTACGGTTAGCTACAGTTATTCTGTCAACGTCCGCCAGAGCCAATCCGACTACAACAGCCTGCGCACCGCCACCTGCGCCCAATACAACAACCTTCATGTTGCTTACACTGTCTATTCCCTCCTCCTGCAATGACGCTATAAATCCACGAGCATCGGTATTGTGTCCCTCCACCAGACCATCATCTCTGAATACCATTGTGTTCACAGCGCCTATAAGTTCGGCTTCCTGTGAAACGCTGTCCATAAGCGGCAGCACGAACTTTTTATGTGGAAGCGTTACGTTAATGCCCGCAATATTCAGTGCTTTGAATCCCTCCACCGCAGCCGGAAGCTCCGGTGGCTTCACCCGAAATGGTATATAGATGTAGTCCATGCCCATCTCACGAAAAGCGGCATTGTGCATAGGCGGAGAACACGAATGCTCCACCGGATCGCCAATCACTCCCACAACCTTTGTATGTCCTGTTATCTCCATAATTTTGCTCCGCACCCAAATATGAGATTCGGGCGAATACAAGATTCGCCCCTACAGTGTGCGTATGACAGCAACCTCATCGCAATCGGGGAATTTGACGCATTTTACGCACTCCAGCCAAACCTTATGAGGCAGTTCCCCCTTGTCGATCCGTTGAAAGCCTCTTTTCTGGAAAAACCCGGGCTTGTAAGTAAGCGCAAAAACCTGCCTGATACCGAGCTGTTGAGCGTCCTCCAGACAGACCTCCATCAGTTTTGTGCCCACGCCTCTGCCCTGGGCATCGTCCGCCACAGCCAGAGACTTGATCTCCGCCAGATCTACCCACGTTACGTGCAGCGCGCAGCAGCCAAGCATAGCTCCATCCATTTCATAGATCCAGAAATCCCGAATATTGTCGCAAGTGTCCCCCAGAGATCTGGGCAGCATCTCACCTTTATCAGCATGGCTGTTCACAAGTCCCTGTATATCTTTGACATCCGCCACAGTAGCTTTCCGGATCACTCTTTGGAATCCTCCTCCTTTTTGAGAAGCTTTTCCCAATCTGCGTCCACCTTAGCCTGTATCTCAGCAGCTACTTCGTCGGAAAGATGTCTAAAACGCCCCTGGAGTTCCAGATAATCCCTGGCGAACTTTTTGCGCGGCTTCCGATTTATAGTATATTTTCCATACTCCACCTCGTATAATGGAAATACGTTCGTTTCCACAGCCAGGCGCGCCAGCTTAATCATCAGATTGGAGGGAAATCGCCATCCTGGAGGACATGGCGACAGTATGTGGATAAATTTCGCCCCGCGTATCCCTTTTGCTCTTTGCATCTTCCGGATCAGATCCTCCGGATAAGCAACGCAAGCTGTTGCAGCATAGGGTATCTCATGTGCAACCATGATGTCCACCATGTTCTTTTTATGCGCCTTCTCGAAAGCGTCCACCGGGGTTGTAGTTGTCCACGCTCCGTAAGGGGTTGATGAACTGCGCTGTATACCTGTGTTCATGTAGCCCTCGTTATCGTAACACACGTAGATAAAGTCCTCGTTCCTCTCAACCGCGCCGGAAAGCGACTGAATGCCTATATCGAAGGTGCCGCCGTCGCCAGCCCATGCCATCACAGTAGTCTCGTTATTTCCGCGAGCTTTCAGGGCCGCGCGCACGCCGGAACTCGTGGATGCGGCAGTCTCAAACGCAGTGTGAAACGTCGGCACTTGCAGGGATGTGTATGGAAACTCTCCAGCGATTATCGTCCAGCAGCACGCTGTAAGAACGACTATGGTATTCTCACCCAATGCCTTGAGAGCATACCGCATAGCTATAGCCCCACCGCATCCCTGACAGGCCTTATGACCCAAACTCACGAGTTCTTCTTCGGGAATTGTTAATCGCATATTGGTATAGCTCCTGTATCTATATCTCCCTCAATTCTTGTCTGAACTGATCGGGTGTCACCTCAATCTCTCGAAGGAGTTCCCGTATTAAGGGACGGGCGAGATCCCTTCCTCGATGACGCGGAACAGTAGTTGTTCTACCATCTGGATGACGGTAGAAAACGTGGCTCCCTTTCTGACGTATGGGCACAAAATCCAGATTGCGGAGAACCTTTGTTCTGAAATTAACAATGGGGAGACGCGTCATAACGTTACTTCAATCTGTTGGAGACCTACGAAGCGAGGTAAGTCCTCTATCTGTCCCTCGTATTCTTCGAGGCACAATTCCAAAACTTCCTTCAGGTTCCTGTTGAGTTCATCCAGTGTGGCTCCCTGTGTATGTGCTCCGGGAATGCCCGGCACGATCCCAACATAGAGGCTAGTTTCTGGATCCCATTCCACATAGGCAGCAAAAGTCTTCGTAGTTAATTCCATATTCTTCATCACTCCCACCTCTATGCATAGCGGCTTTAAATATCTTCTCGACCACTTGCTGACTCATTGAAACACACCGGCTATATATTGTTCTTATAAGCGAGTTCAGCCATCCTCAGATCAGCCTTTGCTTCCAGATAGAATGCCCTTGCTATTTGCTCTTCTCTTAGCATTCTCCGCTATTATCCCAACCTCCCATACGTGATCTCCGATCTCCCGAACGTCCCACTCCTGCATGTGTCTTCGATAAATCTTAGCCTGCGTTTCAAAGAAATTCCCCGGATCATAAAGAACCTCGTAGCTTTTGAGAATTCCAAACAAGAGTGGTTGAACAATGTCCAGCGAAGCCTTCACAACGTCTGGACTTTTCAGAATAATCGAAACCGGCAAATGGATTAGCCCTGAAGACATAGTGAGTTTATTGACTATCTCCCTCTGCTTACGCCAGTCGGACGGAATCCCTTCAACAATGACTATCAAGTCGATGTCAGAATGTTCATCCGCCGTCCCACGCGCCTGTGAACCGAAAAGCACCACAGATACAAGCCTGACGCCGAATTGCTTCTCTATTTCCTCGATGATCTTATGTTCTATTGATTTGTCCATCGTCTTTGTAACCTGTCGAAATGCGATAAGCGACGTCACAAGTCATTTAAGTTGATGTCAGTAAGACACTCTGCACAGCGAATCCCTATGGTGCGCTTGACACGCGGGAGTCCAGAAGGTGCTGCAAGTTCCTTCGCACAGCTTGCGTCTTCGGATGTTTATTTCCGAGTAATCGCTCAAAAATGTCCAGCGCACGCCTGAAATTCCTCTTTGCGCCCTCCAGATCGCCAAGATACTGAAGCACACTCCCCAGATTGTTGACATCTCTAGCCACGTTGGGATGCTCTTTGCCATATACCGCCTCATCTATGGCAAGCGCACGCTCTATGTTCTCCTTGGCACCCTCCAGATCGCCAAGATCCTGCAGCACCCCACCCAGGTTGTTCACATCTATAGCCACATTGGGATGCCCTTTGCCATATACTACCTCGTGTATGGCAAGTGCACGTTCTATGTTCTCCTTGGCACCCTCCAGATCGCCGAGATCCGCCAGCACATTCCCCATATTGTTGACATCTTTAGCCACGTTGGGATGCTCTCTGCCATATACTGCCTCGTCTATGGCAAGTGCACGCTGGTAGTTCTTCTTTGCGCCCTCCAGATCGTCAAGATCGTGCATAACCACCCCCAGGTTGTTGACATCTCTAGCCACATTGGGATGCTCTTTGCCATATACTACCTCGTCTATGGCAAGCGCACGCTGATAGTTTACCTTGGCACCCTCCAGATCGCCAAGGTCATGCAGCACCTTCCCCATGTTGTTGATAGTAGTAGCCACACTGGGATGCTCTTTGCCATATTCTGCCTCGTCTATGGCAAGCGCACACTGGTAGTTCTCCTTCGCACCATCCAGATCGCCAAGATCCTGCAGCACCACCCCCAAGTTGTTTAGTGCCTGCGCCTCGCCCTTTCTGTCCTTTATCTCTCTGTATAACTCCAGAGCTTTCCGAATGCAGTCTAGAGCCTCGTTATATCGCGCTTTGTTAAGATACAGTTCCCCCAATTCCCTATGCAATCCGGCTATGGTGGAGCGATCATCCGGCATCTTTTCCAGATAGTCCTTCAGCAGTTCCTCTCTCAGCGCGATCTTGTCCTCAAGCTCCTCACGAGTGGCGTAGGTAATTGTCTGGTCAAACGCCGCCTGAGCACGTATCGCCATATCCTGCGAGCGTTCGACTTTGAACTCAAACGCCGTCAGGCTGCGGAAAGCCCAGAAGTCCGGGGCTTTTCGGGCGATGGCCGTCAGAGTAGGTTCGTCCAGCCAGAATATGGCCGAGATGTTGTGCTCAACAAAATCCTCCCGCCGGTAGTTCAGGTATTCAAGCACCTCCGGCATTGCCTTCCTCAAATCGTATATAAAAAATATATCCTCCGGCTGCGGCTTCATGTCTGTCAGCATAACCGGCAGGTTTCTGTATTCATCATCAGTGACCTGAAACTCCCGGAAATTGAATCCCTCAGGCTCAAGCTGCCGCCGAAGTTCCGCTTCCACATCCCGACGGAGAGGTACGTTGTTGAACGCAACTAGCAGTATGCACGCCATCTCCTTCGACAATCTGAGAGCAATGGTCATCTTTTTTATCTTTAGCTCATCTTCCGGGCGGACCACGTTTACTCTCCCTCGATCAGTGGAATAATGACCGGATGGACGTCGCACCAGTTCTCTTTATTTCGATACTCCACAATGCTCAAATTGTGCAGAAGCTTAGCGCAAGTTTGCGAGTCTTCCAATCTTCGGTTCTTATGAATATCCCGCAACGCTACATAATCTTCGCTCTCCAGCATCCTTCGGAACTCATTTCTTATCTCGCTCTCAGCTTCTTCCACATCGCCTTTTTCAATCTTTCCCTCGCCGCGAGCAATAGCATTATCAGCCGCCATTCCCATGATCCGCGCCATCTCTCTGAATACCCCGCCGCTCATGGTGATTGCATACTCCAAAGCGTTTTCATTGATAAGTTCCAATAGCATCCGCTTTTTGATAAACTCTTTCATCACCGCGCGGCCATCCTTGTCCGAGCTACGGTCATCGTGCTTAATGATGGTCACATTGGGCAGTACATCGCTTCTGGTAAATGCCTGTGTCACCTGACCAGCTTCAGGAGAATAGTGTAGTGCTATGGGGATCGTGTAGATTATGCTACAGTCCGGTAGCGTTAGAGAAGTCTGTCGTTTATAAAAAAGTTCACGTGCTACTTTCAGATCAGGCTTGTCCAGATCGTCTATAGCGACGAGGACTTTCTTGCCCGTTTTTAACTCAACCTCGGTGATTATGAGCTTAACTATGTTAATGAACTCCGGTAACCTTGCTTCGATTGTTTTTCGTATATTTACTCTACTGGTGTGCCCCGTTTTAAGCTTGAACTGCAGAACCTTCAAATCGGCACCAATTTCGCTCCCTGCTCTATCCTCAATGCTCTCTTCTGTTTCTATAGCTCCCATCCATCTTTCTAGCTCAACCAGAAGTCCCTGCTTCAGTTTCAGCTTACTATCTTCGGTGGCTCTAAGGAATATCTGCGCGCCTATGGAGAGCAGGAGATCGGTGTATTCCAATCCGGCAGGATCCAGAACATCCCTGACAGAATAATGGACAATGAAGTATTTCTCCTGCATTTCCGGATAAGCCATCAACCTGTTAAGTTCAGAAGATTTCCCCGATCCTCTATGACCTGAGAAGAGGAATTTCGGAGAGAGACGATTATCGGTATCGCGCAGAAGGGCTCTTTTCATACTATCCAGAGGATTTCTCTTGCGCCTGACATAAAATTCCGACACGCTGGGGAGCGGCCGGGTAGGATCAAAGTTGATATATGCCTGATCCAGATCCTTCGCGATCATTACGCTATCACCTCACTTCGCTGCCACTGCATCAGCTTTCTTGAGTTTAAACCACGTCACCTCATTAGCTTTTCCGCTGGCTGTGAGGTGGATCATCTCCTCTATGTCGGACGGGGTTACGTCTCTTCCACCCAGACCGGCGATAAAGCCGCAGGTTCTGGGTGGGTTGGGCATACTATATAGCGCGGCTTTGGTCTCTGTGAAGAATATGCCCTCGTGTCCGAAGGAGATGTTGCGATCGATTACGCCGATATTTTTTGCTTTTCCTACGATGTCTCTGATTTCCTCCTTCGGGAACGGCCTGAAGACTCGCACGCGGATCAGTCCTACTTTTTCACCAGCATTCCTCAACGAGTCTATAACGTCCTTGGCTGTGCCGGCTATGGTTCCGGAGGCTATTATTATCGTCTCTGCGTCATCGCATCTGTAGTTTTCCACCAGGTCATATTTCCGCCCAAACCGCTGATTGAACTCTTTGTTGACCTCTACTATGACCGATTTAGCTTTCTCCATTGCCGCATGCATCTTGTATCGCATCTCGTAGTAGTATTCAGGGCTGGCCAGAGCGCCGAAAGTTCTGGGGTTGTTTGTATCCAGCTTATATTCCGCTTCGTACCTGGGAAGAAATGCGTCAACAGCATCCTGGTCGGGGATGTCCACGATCTCGTAGGTATGAGATAAGGAGAACCCGTCCAGACAGATCATAGTCGGCAGATAAACCTGCTCCGAGACTTTGAAAGACTGTATGACAGTATCCAGAACTTCCTGATTGCTCTCGCAGTAAATCTGCATCCATCCTGTGTCCCGCTGGGAGAGACTGTCGTTCTGATCGGCCCAGATGTTCCATCCCGGCGCCATAGCCCTGTTTACATTCGTCATCACAATGGGAAGCCGTGCGCCGGCTGCCCAGTGCAGCATTTCGTGCATCAGAGCAAGTCCTTGCGAGGACGTGGCAGTAAAAGCCCGCGCACCTGCGGATGATGCGCCAATACAAGCCGCCATTGCCGTGTGTTCCGACTCCACCTTGATGAACTCCGCCTTCATTTCGCCGCTGGCGATCATTTCGGACAGCTTTTCTACCGTCTGAGTCTGAGGGGTTATAGGATAGGCAGCTACGACCTCCGCTTTGGCTAACTTTGCGCCATGCGCCACCGCGTGATTTCCCATAATTACCTTTTTCATCTATCCCTACTTACCTTCCTCGACGAGCGTTATCGCGCCTATTGGACATTCTTCAACACAGATACCGCACCCTTTGCAGTAGTCCATGTTGATTACTGGTTTCTCTCCCGGAGTTATACAAAGATCAGGACAGAACTTCCAGCATATCATACACGACGTGCATTTTTCAGTATCTATAATCGGCCGAGTTGCCCTCCATTCGCCAGTTTTCATAACCAATGTGGATGCGAAGGAGACTACCATAGGTGGCAGGTCTTCTAGGGTTTTGAATTTGATTTCGTCAGCCATTTTTCAGCCTCTCTGTATGCTTCTTCCGCAGCCATCGCGTTTTCTTCGCGCTTTGCTGGAGCAAATTCGCGGATGGCGGTCAGCAAAGCCTCAAGTCCGACCTCATTTGATATTCGCGCGAATGCCCCCAACACGGATGTATTAACGATGGGCGCGGTTCGCGTTCCCAAACCGTGTTTTAAAGCAATAGAGGTAACATCAAGCGTAACTGTCCTCGCCTCAGAATCAAAATGGAACTCGCCACCGTCCCTGTCACTGTTGACAAATATGGTCCCCGAGGGTTTTATGCCACTGGCTACATCCACCAGATCCGCCAGCGCCGAGTCGAGAACTACAACGTAATCCGGCGAGTATATCTGTGATCTGTTTCTGATGGGTTTATCGTCAATCCTCGTGTAGGCTACTACAGGCGCGCCTCTACGCTCCGCGCCAATAAGAAGAAAAGCCTGAACGTAGCGTCCCTCCAGGAAAGCAGCATTAGCCAGGATATTCGATGCTGAAACAGAACCCTGACCACCTCTACCGTGAAATCTGATCTCTTTCATTTTGTAGGTCTATGGGTCTATGAGTCTATAGGTCTATGAGTCTATAGATATGAACTCATTTACCCATTTACGCCTCCTTTGCTTGTTCTATCATTTCTTGCGCATGAGCTATGGTAACATCCGTTATTTTCTCGCCGGCTAACATTCTGGCGATCTCATTTACTCTTTCTTTATCGTTCAGTGTGTGTACTTCCACTACTGTGCGGTCGTCAATGACTTTCTTCTCCACACGACAATGAGAATCGGCAAGGCTGGCTATCTGCGGAAGATGTGTAATGCATATCACCTGCCGGTTTTTTGCCAACTCCTTAAGCTTTTTCCCGACGACTTCCGCTATTCTGCCACCTATACCTACATCGATCTCATCGAAGATCATGGTGGTTACCTCATCAGTACGAGCCAGAACGGTTTTCACCGCCAGCATGATTCTGGATATCTCACCACCAGAAGCGATTTTTGCCAGTGGTCTCAATTCTTCGCCCACGTTGGGAGAAAGGAGAAATTCTATGGAATCAATGCCCTCGGGACCGAGTTTATATCGCTTGCCATTGTCTTTGATGATGCCATTTCCAGCTTCATTCTGAAGTATCTTTACCACAAAAACCGTTCTTTCCATTCCCAGACTGTGGAGTTCCTTTTCCACAAGAGATTTTAGCCTTTTGGCATGATGTATACGCTTTTTCGATAACTGCAATGCGAGTTTCCGGGCCTTATCAATTCCCTGCTGTATCTTCTGGTGCACATCGTCTATTTTTGAGGAGCTTAGAGATAAAGCCTTCAGTTGTTCGGCTGCGTCATCTTTGCAGGAGATAAGCTCTGCGACAGAATTCACGTCATACTTCCGCTTAAGCCTGTAGACCAGATCCAACCGGGCTTCTACTTCGGAGAGCCTGCGTGGATCGAACTCCGCCTCGTCCCGATAGTCCCGCATCTGTTCAGCAATATCCTCAAGCTCGTATATAGATGTCTCGAATCTGGTCTGTGTCTCCTCCAACTGAGAATCAATTTGATATAGTCTGGCCAGATCAGCCTTTATAGCTTTCAGGGCATCAAGCATTGGTGGAAGAGTTGGCTCATCGCTGTTATACAGGCGTTCATGGATGCTGTTAGCCAATTCAAAGATCAACTCAGCGTTATTAAGTATCTGCTGTTCGCGATTCAGTTTTTTTTCTTCGCCTTCCTCCAGTTCTGCATCCTCAAGTTCACCAAGCTGAAATTCCAAAAGATCTTTCTGATGCAAATTCTCATCCCGATCTCTCACAAGCCGATCATACTCCGCTTGCAGTTTTTGCAGCCGGGCATAGACATCAGCCACCTTCTGACGGAGCGGCCTCAAATTGCCAAAGTTGTCAAGTATATCCAGATGCTTCTCCTGGCGGAACAGAGTTTGGTGCTCATGCTGTCCGTGTATATCTATTAGATGATCTCCCACTTCCCGAAGTGTTGTAAGTGTGGTGGACTGATCATTTACCCGGTATTTGCTTCTGGCAGTTGTAGAAAATTCCCTGGACAGAAGCAGTATATCACCTTCCTCCTTATCTTCCAGATCCGTTTCACGTATAATTTTGTTTACCTGTGAATTATTCGGAATCTCAAAAGTTCCGCGAACCGACGCGCTCTTAGCTCCTGTACGAATTACATCTATAGATGCTCGTTCACCCAGCATCAGGCCTACTGCTCCAATGATGATGGATTTCCCCGCCCCGGTCTCGCCTGTCAGAATGTTTAACCCGGGGCAGAAATCGATCCCCAATTTGTGGATAAGAGCGTAATTACTAATGTCCAATTCCTGAAGCATGGTACTAGATACTGGATGCTGGATGCTGGATATTTGGTGCTGAGTGTTGGTTATTAAGTGCCTGTAAAAAAATAGCTTCTTTTTTTTGTAGGGGTGGGTAAACATCTTCTGATGAAATCAGAAGATGTTTACCCACCCTTGATGAATAGTGTTATCTCACGAGTGGGAAGTTATTCTTTTGCTACCACTAACCACTAAGTATCCAGCATCCAGCATCTGGCATCTTTATCCCCATTTGAGCTTCGTCCTGAGAACTTCGTAGTAACTCCTCTTACGTGAACTGATGAGCTTAATGGTCTCAGGAGCCTTGTCAATTTCAACAACAGAGTTTGGATACAGATCGAAGGCTTCTTGACCATCTATTGTCAACATCATGTTACTATGTGTCGACCTGATGATTATGGAAACACGCGACTCTGCGGAGACAATATGCGGCCTTACCGTGAGCGTGTGCGGACAGATGGGCGTCAGAATAAATGCGCTCAAACCGGGATGCACTATCGGCCCTCCGGCGGACAGGGAATGAGCGGTGGAACCACTGGGTGTTGCTATAATAAGGCCGTCAGCGCCGTAGGTTGCCACATGCTCACCATCAATGTAAGATTCCAGGGATATTATTCTCGAAAAAGTTCCCTGTCTTATGACGGCATCGTTGAGAGCAACACTCTGGGCCTCTATCTTCTTTTCGCCTTCATTATGCAGCGTTGCCCGAAGCATCATGCGCTCGTGTATCTGAAAATCGCCCTCCAATACCTTCGTGAGCGCAGGATAGAGTTCATCCAGCGCTACTTCCGTAAGAAATCCCAGGCTGCCCAGATTCACTGCCAGAATGGGCACATTTCCCGCTCCGGGTATGCGCGCTACATTCAGCAGTGTACCATCCCCGCCAAGAACAATAAGACCATCCGCCTGACGGACAAGCTTCTCACTGTCCATCACTCTACAGCCATCCAAATCCAGGACAGCCGCACAATCCTTCGTGATCAAGGGATGTATACCCCGCTCCTGCAACCAGTCGGATACCTCCGCTACTGTCTGCGCGGCTCTGTCCTTCGTCAGGTTAGCTATTATACCGATAGATTCCATAAGCGATCAGGTCCATCCAAAAACTGTTGCAGTGCCATAGGTTAGAATACTAACAATTATGCTCGCGATCAGGACACCAGTCATGACAGCCGGGAGCGAGTATCGAAATTTTACCCCGAAGAGAAACGCGGCAGCACACCCAGTCCATGCTCCCGTAACGGGAAGTGGTATGGCCACAAAGAGCATCAATCCGAGGAACATTCCATACTTCCGCATCCTCGCTTCAGTTCTTCTCCGGGTACGGGCAAAGAGCCATTCAAAGAATCTGTCAGCCAATGATATATGACGCTTGAGCCATTTGGATACCGGATTAAGGAATAAAAGAAGCGGCACAACTGGAATCAAATTTCCCAGCACAGCCATCAAATAAGTCTTCCACCATACGAGTTCGAGAAACGCCCCAAGTGGGATCCCACCGCGAAGCTCAAAAATGGGCATCATAGAAATAATAAGAACGACCATTTCCGCTGGTACGCCGTAGGCTTTTAGCCAGAGTCCTAAACTTTCCTGCAACATCGCCTCCCATTCTTGATACCCGGTTCCTGGCGCTCATAGCATCCAGTATCCAGTATCCAGTATCCAGTATCCAGCATCAAGCATCAAGTATCAAGTACCCAACTAGATAATTCCTGCATCATTGTATAGTCTGTACTATCCAGCCGAAGCGGAGTGACGGAGACTTTGTGGCGCTGAAGGGCATCCAGATCCGTCTCTGGATGATCGCTATTTTTCTGAAACTCGCCGCCGAGCCAGTAATATTTTCTCCCTCTGGGGTCCAGCCGATGATGAACCTCAATATCATACTTGGCATGGCAGTGTTTGGTAATCTCGATCCCCGCTATCTCCGATAAGGGCAAATTTGGTACATTGATGTTTAATAGTGTCCCGATTGGCAGCTTTCTCTGAGAAATGTTCTTCGCAAACTTTAGAGCCATCTTAGCTGCCGTATCATACCAGATGACATCCTGATTGTCCCCGCTAAATCTATTGTCCGTTATAGATACTGCCATAGACGGAATGCCAAACATTGTCCCCATTAAAGCTGCGCCGATGGTGCCGGAATGATATATATCATAGCCGATGTTCTGCCCCTCATTGATGCCGGATACGATAAGATCCGGTGGTGATTCCATAAGTCCATGAATTGCCAGCGCCACACAGTCAACCGGCATTCCGTCCACTGAGAACGTCCTTTCGTCCAGGGATTCGACCCTCAATGGCCGTTCGATGGTTATGGATAATCCCACAGCGCTTCGCTGTCTATCCGGAGCAACTGTGAATACTTCGCCAAGCTCACCGAGTGTATGTGAAAGTACCGTCAATCCCTCTGAATTGATGCCGTCATCATTTGTGGTCAGTATGATCACCAGCGTAAACTCCTGAATAATAACCGAAGGAACCGGCACGTGTCAACAACTGGATTGATTTTGCTTACCTCCTGACCGTAAATGGTCTTTATGGGAACTGAAGTGATGCGAAACCCGGCTCGGGAAGCCTTTATCAGCAATTCAGATTCCATTTCGTATCCGGCAGTCTCCAATTCTACCGCCCGGAGAACGTCGCTACTGATCAGCCTGAATCCTGATTGGCTGTCTCTGATCTTCTGATGAGTCAAAAGTGAGCCAACGAACGAGGTAAACTTATTTGTGAACTTCCGAACTGCTGGCATAGTGGAAATATCCTGCATTCTCGATCCAATGATAATACCTGATCCTCTTTCGTCGAAAGCCTTCAGAAACCCGGGAATATCATTCACATCATGCTGACCATCGCTGTCCATAGTAATTAGCGCATCATAGCCGTTGTCCAGAACGTGCTGAAAGCCCGTGCGCAGTGCCGCTCCCTTTCCACTGTTAACCGAATGCTTGATAACGAGCGACCCCGAATCCTCAGCAATTTGAGCAGTAGCATCCTGCGACCCATCATCCACCACAACCACGGACTCAATAATCTCGCGAGCTTCAGATACAACCTGGCCTATGGTTCTCGCTTCGTTGTACGCCGGGATGAGCAGACAGATTCTCATGATTGCATCTCGTAGGGGCGAATCTTGTATTCGCCCTTAGGCCCTGTGTAAAAAAATAGCTTCCTTTTTTGTAGGGGTGGGTAAGCATTATCTGATTCCATCAGATAATGCTTACCCACCCTTGATGAATAGGCGTTATCTCACGAGTGGGAAGTTATTCTTTTACTGCCCTTACTTATGAATTTTAACTGAAAAATGCAACAGCCTCATCAGTGGGCGAAGCCCGCAACTCCCCCTTGAAAAGGGGGCTGGGGGGATTTTCGACCTACGCATATTGCTACAAAATTGAGTCAAAAACCATTAGTCAAGCGAATTCGTTAAGTATTCCCTGATCCCCTTCATGGCGCAGAACTTCCCGCACATAGTACACGCTTCCTCATCGGAGGGCAGATTATCGCCTCTTCTTGATTTAATTAGTTCCGGATCGATAGCAAGTTCCGCCTGAGCTTCCCAATTCAGATTCTTTCTGGCTCTACCCATGTCGGCGTCCCATTCGTATGCGCGTTTGGAGCCGCTAGCCAGATCCCCCACATGGGCTGCGATTCGGGCGGCTATAACTCCCTGCTTTACGTCATCCGCAGTCGGAAGGCAAACATGCTCCGCCGGCGTGACATAGCATAGGAAATCCGCGCCAGCCCTGGCTGCTATAGCCCCACCAATGGCGGAAGTTATGTGGTCATATCCCGGCGCAATATCCGTGGTGATGGGGCCGAGTACATAAAACGGCGCGTCATTGCACAGCTTCTTCTCCATCATGATGTTAGTTTCAATCTCGTTCAGCGGTATGTGTCCCGGGCCTTCTATCATGGCCTGAACACCGAATTTCCGCGCGCGCGCGGCTAATTCACCCAGCAGGATAAGCTCTTGAACCTGTGCTCTGTCAGTAGAATCTGCTATACAGCCCGGACGCAAACCGTCGCCCAAACTCAGTGTAACGTCGAATTCCTTAGCTATTTGCAGAACTCGATCAAACTGCGTATACAGGGGATTTTCCTGCTCGTTATATATCATCCATTCGACTATAAATGCGCCGCCCCTGCTTACCACATCAGTTATCCGTCCCTGTCTTCTTAGTCGCTTCAAAGTCTCCAGGGTAGTTCCGCAATGGACAGTAACGAAATCGATCCCATCCGACACATGTCGCTCGATGGCTCCAAGCATCTCATCCGGTGTCATTTCTACAATAGCTCTTTCATCTCTTACGGCTTCTACAGCAGCGTTATATATAGGTACGCTGCCGACGGGTACGGGGGATTCATCCAGAAATATCCGTCTGATTTCGTCCAGATCGCCGCCAGTGCTCAGATCCATAATAGTATCTGCGCCATATTTCACAGCAGCTTCCAGCTTTTCCATTTCATTTGATATGCTGAAATTATCGGGTGATGTGCCGAGATTGGCGTTCACTTTTGTTCGGAGACCAGCCCCGATACCGCAAATTTCTATACCAGAACGCTTTGTATTATGAAAGATTACTATAGTGCCTTCCGCAATTCCCGATCTTATATACTCCGGCGACAGCCCTTCCTGAGCGGCAACTGCCTCCATCTCAGGAGTTATCTTTCCTGAATTAGCTGCTTCTAACTGCGTCACCAGATTTCACCTCCGGTTTTTCCTTAGCGGCCAGAAACTTCTCACGCAGCTTTCTGGCGGCTTCCTTTATGTTGTCGGCGGACACAACCGCCGATATTACCGCGATACAATCAGCGCCGGCTTCCGCAACCTGCGCGACATTCTCATGCTTTATTCCACCAATAGCCACCACCGGTATATTCACACTTCTCTTTATATCCGTAATGGTCTGCAATCCCAATGGAGGAGCGTCTGGCTTTGTTGGCGTGGAAAATATTGCGCTAACAGCAACGTAGTCTGCGCCGTCTTTCTCCGCCTGTATTGCCTGTTCCACGTTGTTAGCGGACACTCCTACGATCTTAGCCTTTCCCAGTATTTTTCTGGCATATTTCAGTGGAAGATCATCCTGTCCCAGATGGACTCCGTCGGCATCAGCAGCCATTGCCAGATCAACGCGATCATTTATGATAAACAAAACACCCCTCTTTCGGGTAATGTTTCTCAGCTTAAGTGCTTCCTGAAGAAGCCACCTGGTATCGTGTTCTTTATCCCGAAACTGAATAACATCCGCTCCGCCAGCGATAGCTTCCTCGACAACTTCCTCATTCGATCTGCCCCGAGAGAGACCTTGATCTGTAAGGACGTATAGATGGAAGTCTAGTCTGAACTTATCCACGATGACCTCGAAAAGAGGCGGTACTGCAAAAATATCCAGGAAAGCTGCCAGATCGGTTTTTTCGCTGACGTGGAGGATCTCAATGCCTATCGGTCTGCTATCTTTATCAAAATCAATAAAAATATCTTCAGATATATCAATGGTTTTTTCCGACACAGCATTTCTGTACCAGATAGCTACGGCATCCGCCTCTTTGTCATAGGATATTTGCATACTTAACATCCCTCATATTTAATGGTTCAATCGGTAAGTTCGTATCGCCAAAATACTCGTAGGGGCACGCTGCGCGTGCCCGGGCACAAGCATTGTGCCCCTACAAATAACAACACAGATTTGTCGATTGAACCATTTAATGGGTTACTGTAATAATCCTGATCTCATGCGGATCGGCGACGTAAATAACCCGCAATCGCCTTCTGCCAAAGAACCTTATCGCTATGGTTTCGTTGGAATGGCTACCTTGCTCAAATCTGTCGGGATCGTTCAAAACATCCAATACATTTTGCTCAGTTATCCCGCGCCTTTCCATCTGAAGTCTAGCATGGCGCGTATACCTTACCAAATTCTCGTCTATCATTCGATCTTTCCCGACATAACATATATCTTCGTCTTACAACAACATCTGCAACAAGCAGCAAAATTCCCTTACACATAACGGGGGATAATTCTTTCGCTATTCTGGTTGAGTTCTATATTCCAATAACTTCGGCATTATCACCTTTTCCAGTCCGTAAAGCCGAAATCGCAGCGTCTTAAATTGAGAAGCGATACTGGAATCATACAGCTTTGATACTTCCTCCAGAACTCGCATAGCTTCTTGAGCTCTATGAATATTTACTGTGGCTACCTGTGAGAGATTGGTGCGGAGACCCTCCGAAGCACAATCAAGATTTACACCTACATCGCCTTCGCTGTCGCGCGCTCTCAAGAGTTCAGATTCATCCAGTGGTAACTGTTGTGTGAGTGACGTTATCTTGTGTCTCATAGTTTTCATCTGGGCGGAAAGATCTGCATCGTCCAACACCAATCTGACTATGTCCTCCACCACTCTCAGACCCTCGCGACCGCGATTGATGTTTACATCCAGGATACGAACTATTTTGTCCATAGCTCAGAACCAGCAATTAATGATCTCCAAAAGCACAGACTAAAGCGGGTACAAACCGCCGTATATATATTAGATATGTTAAGCATTATACTATCAGTGCTTATAGATTGTCAACTGATTTGTGTCTTTAGGCATCTGATCAATCTGGTGTATCAGCGGACATAGATAGTTCTATCGCATTCGAGAATGGAACGCGGGTGACGCGAATCAGAAGGGTTCATAGCTCCCCCTTGAAAAGGTGGTTGGGGGGATTTTCGATGGAACAACATATATCATATTCAAAAGTGTTACCACAATTGTGAACCATGCCCGATCCTCTGATGCAAAATAATCCGCGGAAATCCTCCCAATCCGCACTACCCGCATTCCATTGGTGGTTACTATACTCTCTCAAATTTCTCGAGGCTTTTTATCTTCTCTTTATTCAGATTGTAGACCTCATCATAGAATATCTCTTTGTATGTCCCCGGACCTTTGCTTCTTTCCGACTTTGCAGCGAGTTCACCGGCGATACCAAAACACACTAATGCTGCGGTTGATGCGAAAGTAGAGTTTTCCTCGACCGCTGCAAAGCATCCTATCACGGAAGCCGCCATACAGCCTGTTCCCACTATACTGCCCATCATTTCATGGCCGTTGTTGACAAGGTATGTGTCCGTTCCATCCGAGATAATATCCTGCTTACCTGTTATGACAACGGTAGATCCTTCATTTTTAGCGAGCATTTGTGCGATCTGCACCGGATCACCTTCGACACTCATTGCCTCAACACCTTTAACCTCTGCATCAACTCCTGCCAATATCCCGATTTCGGCTGAGTTGCCTTTGATTATCTCGATCTTCACCTCTTTCATTATCTCGAGCGCGCTGTCTGTTCTCAGACTGGTAGCGCCAACACCAACCGCATCCAGCACGATGGGAGTATTCTGCTGATTAGCTGCTTTCCCTGCATGAATCATCGACTCGATTAACGGTGGCGTGAGTGTCCCTATATTGAGCACCAGGGCAGAAGCGATTGAAACCATCTCTGCTGATTCCTCCAGTGCATGAGCCATTACTGGTAACGCCCCAATCGTCCTTGTTATATTCGCGCAATCATAAATGGTCACCCAGTTCGTGATATGATGTATAAGGGGTTTCTTCGCCCTTATTCTGTCCAGAAGTTCATAAACCTGTGGCATCTTTTAGCCTCCTTTTTTTTCACTGTGAAATCTGTCGCACCAGCCTATTTGTATCGGCCTATTATATCACATATATTATACCACAAAAGCTCGTCTATTACATCCAGGATTTATTAGCCACAGACTATAGCATTTCTGCGGGTACAATTTCTTGACGAAGGGACAGGCAATTAGTAGAACGAGGCTGCCAGCCCGTTTCCGAACAAGCCAGCGGCATGTTCTACGGAAGGCCACCCAGAAATTGAGTCAAAGCCTTGAATTTACTGCTCCGGTGATGGTATTAAGAATTAATTTGTCAGTGTATTATGGCATTATCAATTGAGAAGAAAGATAACAGGTTTCCAGTGGAATGGCAAAACAGCACTCAAAGCGAACTTTTTGGTTGACAATATATATTTATCGGTGTATATTATACCGATCGTGATGATTATCACGAGTCACATCTTTTCAGAAAAATTGAGGTAGCGCTTACTACAGTGGGTATAGGCATGGGATACGAGAATAAGGTAAGGAGGTCATCCGAATCAATTATTCTGCCTCAGGTTCATTCCTTTGAGGAAAGTGCTACGGAGTAGATAGGATTCTTATGTCTCTGACAACATAATAGGAGGTGATATTCCTAGAAAAGCAGAATTTGAGCGGCACTGGCGGTTTTGATGTAGCGGTGTTGACTCAGGAAAGCAAACCTGAGCAAAACAAACGTGATAGGAGCAAGAAAATGAAAAAGACGATCTTTGCGATGTCAATTCTTTTGTCTGTTCTGGTTTATGTGGCGTCCTTTGCCCACGCTGAATCCGAAAGCTTGGCAGATTTGAAGTTCACCTGTTTTGCACAAAGCCGATTTGATGCTGAAATTGGTGAGAATGCTGAAGGAGAAACAGAACTACTGGCCGATAAGTTCAGAGTAACTCGCGTGCGTATTCGCGCCACTGGCAAGTTAGTTAAGACAGTGGGATTCTTTGTGCAGATGGATGCTGCCTCAAATCCTGCGCTTAAGGATGCGCGCCTCAGGGTCGGATGTCCGTCATTGCCTATAACACTTGAGATGGGAAGATTTTTGCTCCCCTTCGGCATAGAGACACCCATCAATCCCTACTGGCTGCCAGCAGTGGATTATTCCTTGACTACCACGAGTATGATGACTGGCTGGTGGGACGTAGGTGCGAAGGTATATGGTAAAAAGCCCGTCAGTAAACAACTTACATTGAATTACGTCGTGGCAGTGGTAAATGGGAACACAGGTGGGTTTAAAGATAATAATAAGAGTAAGGATTTTCTGGGACGCCTGGGAGTTTCATTGCCAATGGGACTATCTCTCGGCGGATCCTTCTACATCGGTAAGAAGCCCGGAATGGCCGACGGTGAGATGACAGGAGATGACGTTACCAAAAACCGGTTTGGCGGGGACGTCAAGCTAAGTTCTGGTCCGCTTCTCGTGCAGGCAGAGGGGATTCTTGGAAAGAATGATGATATAGATGCCTTAGCCTTCTACGTATTAGGGGCTTTCAAGATACATCCATGTACGCAACTGGTGGCGAAGTTTGATTTCCTCGATCCCAACACGGATAGTGACGTTGAAAATGACGATGTCAACCGCATCCGAGTCGGTGCCAACTTCTTTATCGCAGGTAATAATCAGTTGCAGGTGTTCTATCAACTGAGAAATAATGCAGGTGAGAATGGTACCACCTCCCACGATATCATCACTCAGTTGGCCGTGACGTTTGATGCTCCGTAACCATCTTACCCGTTTACTCGAAAATATACGCGGGAATGGCCTATTGGCCATTCTCGCTGGAATCCTCCCATCTCTGCATACCGGCCACGCCCATGCTATTATCCAGAATTCCTACCTCAATACTATCTGGTAGTTAGATCTATCCTGGCTTTGTCACATTAGATCGCGATCCAGTCGTAGCCCAACTTTCTAAGTTGGCACTCTGGCAATCCTGTGTTATAAACCAGGGTAGACTATATGCTACGCATAAAAGACAAATGTCATTTGACATACATAAGAGAATCTTGGGCTACTGGGATCAGTTACTTATTCTACTATAGATGTTCAGATAAAGAATTTTAAAACAGGAAATAGCACACGGATTACACGGATGCTACGGATTAACACGGATAGGGTATCTGTCCTGAATCCGTGAGAATCTGTCTCATCCGTGTAATC
>SDBT01003635.1_pt1 | contig 26529 bp, 29 predicted proteins | sample 2277101 | NCBI WGS metagenome assembly SDBT01 (sample SAMN10404973, study PRJNA504765) | marine sediment metagenome | isolation source: marine sediment core GS10_PC15, 103 cmbsf | place: Arctic Ocean: Southern Knipovich Ridge | collected 2010 | reverse complement strand
ATATAATGTCACTATCTATTAAGAAATGAAATACTTGGATGCGAAATGAAATGCATTCTCTAGTATCCATGAAAAGTCCCTACGCGATATATTGTAGCCGAAGCAAAGCGCAGACGTCCTTGATTTCACTTCAAAACTGTTCGAGTCAGGCATGAATCTTGCTAAACGGTGGAGCAGACAAGGTTGGGAGATTGAGGAGTTAGAACATGATGTATTCAATCGATAAGCAAGAATTCCACATTGGGATATACCGGGGTTCTGAGCGGGTTGGCAAGATCCGCTATGAGATTGGGATCCGGGCGACGGAAGGTCTGGTCTCCTTCGAAACCGAAGAGCCCGGACTTCGTAGAGCGCTGCGACGCGTATTGGGCAAGGACAAGCCCTGGGAGTGGAAGCAGCTGACTCGGAAGCTTATTGATTATCTCTCTCTCAGCACCGGTGGACGGTTTATCTTGCGGTTTGGAACCACTCCTTCGGATGAAGGAAGGGGAACCTCTGAGCACGGTCTTCGGCGTGCGATCGACCGGGCGGTTAACGAATAAAACGCGACCGTTCGGTATCGACCTAACCACCTCCCCCACCCGGTGGCGCAAGGTCGGAGTCAGCGAAAAGCAGCCCTTCGCGGGCTGCTTTTTTTTAGGTTAACGTCCCAGCGCGAGGCGATCGGCCAGAGGCTTGGGAAGACCCGCCTTTTTGATCTTTCTCTGAGTCTGCTCGTATTTGTAGGGAACGCGATAAACGGCCATGCTCAGTTTTCGGGAATCGAATATTCCAAAGCTGGCCCGGTTGTCGCCGTCTCGCGGCTGGCCGATGGAGCCGGGGTTGATCAGATAGCGGGCGTCCTTGCGGAGCTTGAGTCTGAAGGCTTTTTCTCGAGGGACGTGAGTGACGAGGGCTTCCGAGTCGAGGCTGAAGATGACCGGAAAATGGCTGTGACCGAAAAAGCAGATGTGAGTCTCGAAGAAACGAAACATATTGAGCGCCTCGATCTCTCCGAAGATATAGGCGTCCTCGTCCAGAGGGGTGCCGTGAGAAATCGAGAACAGTCCGTCCACGTGGACAGGACCCTTGGGCAGCGAGGCGAGCCAGGTTCGATGACGGGGGAGCAGCTTGCGGTTCGTCCACTTGGCTGATTGGAGAGCAATTCGGTTGAACATCTCTCCCGATTCAAGCCCGCTACACACCTTGTCGTGATTTCCCCGGATGATCATCTTGCGCTTGAGACGGCGAACCGTTTCTACGATGCGGTTGGGGTCGGCACCATAGCCGACCAGATCTCCCAGCACGACGATCCGGTCGAAACGTTTTCTCTTGACCTGCCGGAGTACCGCGGAGAGCGCTTCCCAATTGGAATGAATGTCGCTCAGAATTAGATATCTCATGTCACATTGCAGGAGGCGAGCAGCTTGGCGATTTGTTTCGCTGCTTCCTGTGGGGATGAGCGTTTCAGGTCGAATCGCAAGTCGGCTTGACGGTAATGGACCAGGCGCTCGGTCAGAAGCGCTCTCGCCTGGTTCGCGTCGTGCCACAGAGGGCGATCGTCGTCGGCGCCCCTGTCGATGATCTGGTCGGTCGCGCCATCGAGCCAGATGCTGACTCCCGCCGAACGGATGATCTCCCGGTTCTCGGGCTTGATGAATGTACCTCCTCCGGTGGCAATGACAGCCGAGTTTTTGCCCACGATCTGTCTCAGCACTCGGGTTTCGAGCTCTCGGAACTTCGCCTCACCGCCCTCGTCGAAGATCTCTGCGATTCGTCTCCCCGTTGCTTTCTCAATCTCATCATCTAAATCATAGAAAGGCATTCCCAAGTGGTTTGCCAGGTCTCGGCCAATGGTCGTTTTGCCCACGCCCATGAAGCCGATGAGAAAGTATCGGGCGGCGCTCGAGTCCATTCTCATGAGGTCAGTCTGGCCAGTTCCTTCCAGAAACCCGGGTAGGAAATTCCCACGCAGTTTTTCCCTACTATTTCGCACTCGCCACCTTGAGCGAGCGAAGCAATCGCCCAGGCCATTGCCATACGATGGTCGCCACAGCTTTCGAGTCGGGCCGGCTCGAGTCTTCTCCCTCCGCCTATGCGGAGACCGTCGGGAAGCTCTTCCACCTCGGCTCCCATAGCTCGGAGTCCCTGAGCAATGACCTGAAGGCGATCCGATTCCTTGAGACGAAGCTCGGAGGCCCCCCGAATCGTGGTCTCCCCTTGGGCCAAGACGGCGGCTATTGAAAGAATAGGCACTTCATCAATGAGGGCCGGTACCTGCTCGGCGGAGATCTGCGTGCCGGTGAGCTCCGAACCGCGGACCCTTACCGTACCCACTTTCTCGTCACCGGTTTGCTGCGTTTCGTCGATCTCCTCGACGGTGATTTGGGCCCCCATCGATTGCAGCACCTTCAGAAATCCGGCACGGGTTTCGTTCAGGCCCACATGGTGCACCGACAGCTCCGAGCCGGGCAAAGCGGCGGCCGCGGTGATGAAGAATGCTGCTGACGAAATGTCGCCGGGCAGGCGATAGTTTGTGGGCTCCAAGGGAGCACCGCCCCGGAGCGCAACGCTCGTGCCCCTCACCTCGACCGGTACACCGAATCGAAGCAAGGCCAACTCGGTATGGTTCCTCGACGCCAGCGGCTCATGCACCAGCGTTTCGCCTTCGGCGTGGAGCCCGGCGAGCAGGATGGCGGTTTTGATTTGTGCACTTGCGACCGGAGGTTGGTATTCGATGCCCTGAAGGCGTTTCGTATCACCGTGAATGCTGAGCGGGAGAGAGTCTTTGGCCGAGTAGGTCTCGATGTGCGCTCCCATGCGCCCCAACGGTTCGATGACCCGACGCATGGGACGATGTCGAAGACTTTCATCTCCGTCCAGTCGGCTGTCGAACGGTTGGCCTGCCAGCAAGCCACATACCATGCGTGCCGTAGAACCCGAGTTGCCTGCCTGGAGAGTCGACGATGGAGCCCTAAATCCAAAATATCCTTGACCGGACACTCTCACCTGGTCGTTGCGATGCTCTATGGGCACGCCGAGCGCGCCCAGCACATTCAAGGTCCGTCGGCAATCATCACCTGGCGCGTAGTTGTCTATAATCGAGACTCCGCGCGCCAGGGCGCTCAAAATCGCCACGCGATGAGCAATCGACTTGTCCCCGGGCGGCTGGAGACTGCCACAAACCCGGATCTTGCTGGCAAGCATCATTGTCGAAATGGTAGCACGGAACCGACGAAAGGGTCGAGCCAAACGCAAGACAATCCCCCAGCGGAAGCTGGGGGATTGCAGCGGGCGCGTCGAATCGAATTTCGGCTCGAGGCGCCGATACTACTAGAACTTCCGAACTTCAAAGTGATCTTAGGTTGATTGTAGTCTCAGATTTATGTTACTAAATCTACACCATCCGAAGGCCTCGGGAAGGCATGGAGGGGGAAAATAACCTGGTGGCCGACAAAGTTGACGTTATCACTCTAGACTTTCGAAGCAGTTTCGAGTTGGTCGATCTGGTACAAACGGTTTTCGAATTCCTCTCCGCGCAGGTCGGGTTCGACTCCGAATCGTCGCATTGGATGAGCGTAGCCATCCGGGAGTCGGTGACCAATGCGGTGCGCCACGGCAACAAGATGGATCCTTCCAAAAGAGTGGTGGTGCGTTTCGAGCACCAGAAGGCCCGCTTTGAAGTCTCGGTGGAAGACGAGGGAGAAGGCTTTGACCCGTCCACTCTTCCCGATCCGTTGGCTGAGGAGAATCTGCTTCGTACCAATGGGAGAGGTATCTTCTTCATGAAAAGCTTCATGGATGAGGTCGACTACCGGTTTCCTCCCGATCGAGGAACTCAGGTCAGGATGGTCAAGAAACTCACGAAAAGCAGCAAAAGCGACTGACTCCGATTCTGGATGCGGGGAGAGACTCCTGCACCGACGCGCGCCAGCAACTGCAAAGCCCCTATCAGAAAGAAAAACCCGAAAAGAAAACCGGTTACCGCCCTCACAGCGTTTCCAACCTGGATAAGCCCCGAAACATTGAGGATTATTTCTGCCGCCATGGGTAGCGCTAGGGCAAAACTGAGCTTCGTCGACGGCAGCCAACGTCGCGACCCGATGTAGATGGCGGCGCCCACCGCACCCAAAAGGAGCATCGTGCAGCGAATGCACAAGGGTAGTTGTGCTCCGGCGATGTGAAAGCTCCTTTCAGGGGCCTGGTGGCAGATGAAGCTGCCCAAGGCGAAAACCAGTTCATAGATTTCGGTAAGCATCATTAGATCTCACCGCAGAGGCATTACTCCGCGGTTCATTCTCTGTCTCAGTCCTTGAAGATGCGGAAACCCTTTTGGAACAAGAGCGGTTTTTCTCCTTCGAGCAAGATGGCCTCGTCGTAGGAGTGAATGGCCGCCGCAATGTTATACAGGAATAGCGGAACGCCGCAGCAGAGCGCGGCGATGCCAAAGGTCACGATGCTCAACAGGAGAACCGCCATGACAAAGGCGACCCACAGACCGAAGATCAGCAAAGCGTCTTTGACCCGATCCCTGGTTTTGAGCAACAGAAGTCCGAGACCGGGAGCGAACAAACTGACCACTGCGGGAACCGCCGGGTGCACCTCGGCTGGGCCACCCGAGCTCGGGGGTGGAGGCAATGGAGCAGATGACGGGCTTTGTGTATCGGGCGGGGGCGGTGGTGTGGACATCGCTCGCTCCTTTTGAAGGCAAGACCGCGCCGACTATATCCAAGCGGTCGCCAGGGTGTCAACTTAAGTATACATAGTATACGCAGCGTTTTTTCCGCCGTCTGAGGTGAGCTGTGTTGGGCGATCACCACCTGTGATGACTTCGAAGCTCCCTTGACGGATCAAGGGCCTTTGTGTCCATGTGTATTATTACACGCAGTAATGACAGGATAGCGGCTGTTATGGAAGCCAGAGGGTCTCGAGCTTCTCGAATCCGTCAGAAAAAGTACGAAATTCTCCGCCGACTTGAACGGCCCGAGGAAGCACTACCGGGCTCGCTGTCTCTGACGCATCGAAAGTGCGGCAAACCCAATTGCCACTGTGCCCAGGACAAAGGTCACCCGATGTGGTCGCTCACTTTCATGGTGGATGGAAAAAAACATGTGGAGCGGATTCCCACAGAATGGGTGGAGCAAGTGCGTCGTCGTGTGGAGCAAGGTCGTGCGTTCAAGAAGGTTTGGAGCGACGCCAGCAGGACCGAGGCAAAGATAAGAGCGGAGCCTACGACGGTTGAGAGAGGACGGAAAAAAATCGCTTTAGGATGTACCACATTCACCACCACTAGGAAAATCTGAGGTGACGAACGATGACGGGTTTCATGAAAGAAAGAGCCGCAGCGATCGAAGCAGCCTTGGCCGGCGGTGAGGTGCTGAAGCGTCATTTCGGAGGCAAGCTCGAGATCACCTACAAAGGTGACATCGACCTGGTGACCCAAGCGGATACGGAGTCCGAGGAGGCCATCATCGCGCTGCTCGGCGACCGCCTGCCGGAGGTTGCCATGCTGGCCGAGGAGGGAGGAGAAAGCCCGGGCAGCAAGACCCGCCGCTTCATTGTCGACCCTCTCGACGGAACCACGAACTTCGCCCACGGATACCCCCATTTCGCGGTATCGATTGCCTACGAGCAGGAGGGGGAGATCGCAGCCGGAGTCGTATATGACCCGCTGCGTGGGGAGCTGTTTACGGCGGAAAAAGGCGAGGGCGCTTTTCTAAACGGCAAAAGGCTGCGAGTGTCTGATGCCCGACTCCTGGACAAGGCGCTTCTGGTAACCGGCTTCCCTTATGACCTCAAAGAGGACATTGCTGCAACCTTACGTTTCTTCAATCGGTTCATGGGCGAGGCCCGGGCGATCCGGCGAGACGGTTCGGCTGCGCTCAACCTTGCCTATGTGGCCGCCGGTCGGTTTGACGGCTACTGGGAAGAGAAGCTGGGCGCCTGGGATACGGCCGCCGGATCCCTTCTGGTGAGTGAAGCGGGAGGACGGATGAGTGATTTCTTCGGCGGAGTTTTCAAGTGCCATGGTCGGTCGGTATTGGCAACCAATGGATTGCTTCACGATTCCATGCAACAGGTGCTGGTCGATTCGAACCTCGAATGACAGCCTTTCCAGTTTTGAGGACACCCTTTCAACGGGTTTCCATCGCTCATCGTTTCAGCTAATCCTTTTGCTCACAGTGTATTAACCCATCGAAAGCAAGTTGGGTCATCCTGGCACGCCTTCTGCACTACAGGGAAACGGGAATCGAACCCGGAAAGCGAGGCGAACCATGAGAACGAAGTGGATCCTTCTGCTCTTAGTGTTCTTGCTCGATGCGGTGGCGGCCGAGGCGGGCTCGTTTGCCGTCAGGGTCGGGCAATACGCACCCAAAGGCAACAGCTCCTTGTGGATAGAAAACGTCGAGACCTTCGACATCCTTGTCAGCGACTTCAACTATCCCTTTGGCGGTGTTGAGTTTGCGTTCGAGATCTCCGAGTTCGTCGACTTAGCGTTTGGAGTCGATGGCTATCGGCGCCGTGTGGCCAGCAACTACCGGGATTTCGTGTTTGACGATGGCGTCGAGATCCTGCAAGACCTCCGTCTCACCGTGGTTCCCGTTACCAGCGGTGTCAAGTTCTTTCCTGTCGGGAAATTCCATGTTCTTCTTCCCTATGTGGCGGGAGGCTTCGGCCTGTACCCTTATGAGTATATCGAAGAAGGGGAGTTCATCGATTTCGAGACCTTCGAGATCTTCGCGGCCTTTTTTCGGGACAGCGGAGTGGGCTTCGGGACCTACGCGGCGGCAGGAGTCGAGGCTGCGATCAGTCGAAACTTCCTCCTGTTTGGGGAGTATCGGCGTCACTGGGTCTGGGCCAATCACGGCGGTGATTTCAGGTCCTTCGGGGATTTTGATTTGGACGCAAGCCAGATTGGCTTCGGCTTCACTGTACGTTTTTGAAAAGACTACGACGGTGGCAACGAGTGCTTGCTATAATAGTGAGCGATGAAACTCATGAAAAACCGGATTCCACCGGATCGAGTCGAATAGAATTCTATGAGCAGGAGTGTGAAAGCTATGAACTCCAATGATATGCGTCCGGCAGGGCGTCGATCAGAAAGCCAGTCGGCCTGGCTTCGATTCATTGCAGCCGCAGCCGGATTGGGGGGGATTTTCCTCGCCCTGGCGGTGGCTCTAGGTTCTTTTGCCAGCGGCTTCAGTCAGCCCGCGCCGCGGGAGACCACCGTGAAGCGAGCTCGCCCAGCCCCGGTGGACAACCGCCGGATTGAGGTGGAACAGTATCCGGATCCCATAGATCTTTCTCGGGCGTTTGCCCGGGTTGCAGAGAAGGTCGGGCCGGCGGTAGTGAACATCACCACCGAGCAAGTCTCGCAGGGTGAATTTCAGCATCCTCCTACCGGCGGACCTTTCGACGATTTCTTCGAGCGTTTTTTTGGTGGTCAGATGCCTCAGCAGCGACGACGGAGCCTGGGCTCGGGAGTCATTATCGATCCTGACGGTTACATCCTCACCAACAACCACGTCGTCGAGGGCGCCCATGAGATCACGGTTTCTCTCTCCAATGAGACCGAATTTGAAGCCGAAGTGGTGGGTTCGGATCCGGAGACCGATTTGGCGGTGATTCGCATCCGGACCGAGGAGGCTCTTCCCTCGGCGCCGCTGGGAGATTCGGATCGAGTCGTTGTGGGGGAATGGGTGCTGGCGATGGGTAACCCATTTGGTTTCGGCCACACCATTACCGCCGGCATCATCAGTGCTAAAGGACGGATCCTCGGGCAAGGAAACTACGACAACTTCATCCAGACGGATGCGGCAATCAATCCCGGCAACTCGGGCGGACCGCTGGTGAACATGAATGGTGAGGTCATCGGGATCAATTCCAACATCGTCTCATCCAATGGCGGCAACATGGGCATTGGCTTTGCCATCCCCTCCCGAATGGCGCGAAACATTTACGAACAACTCGTGGCCACCGGCAGCGTCACACGGGGCTGGCTGGGGGTTGGCATTCAGAACCTCACGCCGCAGCTGGCGCGCGGTTTTGGGCTCGAGGGCCAGAAGGGGGCCGTGGTCAGCGAGCTTCGCGGCGATGATTCTCCAGCCGGCGAAGCGGGGATCGAAGTTGGCGACGTCATCGTGGAGATCGGCGGTCGACCGGTGGATTCGAGCAATGAACTGGTGCACGTGGTGGCCGATCTTGTGCCGGGGGAATCGGTGGAGGTCAAGTTCTTACGGGACGGAAAGCTCCAGTCGACTCAGGTGGCACTTGGCAAGCGTGCAGAGGGCACCTCGGCCCGACAAAACCGTCGCACCGAGGAAACGGAGCGAGGACGCCTAGGCGTTACCGCCCGGGATTTGACCGAGCCACTCGCCGCTCAGATGGGCGCGTCTTCGACTGCCGGTGTCGTCTTGATCGCGGTGGAACCGGACGGTCCGGCCGCCGAGGCCGGGTTGACACGGGGTGATATCATCGTCTCGGCCAACCGCCAACCGGTTCGAGGGTTGAGTGATCTCGAGCAAGTGATGAGCGAGGTGCCGGAAGGCGGCGATCTGCTGCTTCGAGTGGAAAGAGTCGTTCGAGGAAATTCCAACTTTCTGTGGATTCCGATCGAGCTCCAATAGCTACCGATCGGCTCGACTCGAGAGGGGCGCAACGCGCAGGCGTTGCGCCCTTTGTCCGTCTCCGAACCCCGAGGAGCCTTTGAAATGGTCCAGATCTCCGACACGCTGCAACAACTCATCGCCGGGATGGGAGGTTTTTATGGAGGCTTCGGGCTCTTCTTCATCGCTTTTTTCGACTCTTCGTTTCTTTCGCTTCCCGAGATCAATGACATTTTGATCCTCTATTTTTGTACGCGTTTCAAGGAGCATGCTTACTTTTATGCACTCATGGCCATGCTAGGCTCGACAGCCGGTTGTTCGGTGCTTTACTGGGTCGGCAAATGGAAAGGCCATGGATTCCTCGTGCGCAAGTACTCGCAGACCAAACTGGCGTCCGCCTTTCGTGTCTTCCAACGCTATGGCGTCCTCGCGGTGATCGGTCCCGCCTTGATGCCGCCGCCGTTCCCCTTCAAGATTTTCGTCTTATCCGCGGGCATCTTCGGCCTTTCCTTTCCCAGGTTCCTCGTGGCGGTGGTCTTTGGCCGCGGATTTCGTTACTTCTTCGAGGCCTTCCTGGCCATCCGTTACGGAGAAACGGCCCTGGCCTACATCGAGGCGAATTATGCTCAGGTCGCGGCGCTGGCTCTCGCCGTATTTGTATTGGGATTTGTCGCCTACTGGATCCTACAAAGGCCAAAGCAACAGCCGGCAGGCCAGCCCGTCGCCACTCCGAATTCCGACTGACCTAGTGCCGGTTGTACAATTGGCGTAAATGTGAGAGCTTTTTCCCGTATTCGAGTCATCGCGAAAGGAGGACTCGATGTCCGACGCTGAAGGCACCTCTGGCTCGCTCATTCGGCGTTCTTCCATCGCCGGTACCTGGTACCCGGATCGGCCCGAGATCTTGACTCAGACGGTTCGAGATATGCTGGCGAGCTCGCAGGCGGTCCAAGCGCCCGGCGATCTGGTGGCGTTGGTCTCACCACACGCCGGGCTGCGGTATTCGGGCCCGGTGGCGGCGGCCGGTTATCGCTTGCTAGAGCAACACTCATTCGATACCGCGGTGCTGCTCGGACCTTCCCACTACGTTCGTTTTCAGGGGGCTTCTGTTTTCTCGCGCGGTGCCTTCGAGACTCCACTGGGGCGGGTCCTAATCGATGAGGAACTGGCCGGGGCGATTCAAGCCCGTGAACCTCGGCACCATTTCATGGTTGAAGCCCACGACCGGGAGCACTGCCTGGAAATGCAGCTTCCTTTCCTTCAGGTGCTGGCTCCCGAGATTTCCATCGTGCCCATCATCATGGGAGAGCAAAATCGGGCGAATGTGGAGGCGGTGGCCGCCGCTCTGGGCGACGCGGTCGCCGCCACGTCCAAGCGGGTCCTCCTGATCGCCAGCTCCGACCTGTCTCACTATAAATCGGCCAAAACAGCCTCGTTCCTGGATGGGCAGGTTGCCGATCTGGTGGAGAAATTCGAACCTGAAGAGCTCATGGAGCTTTTGCAGCGGAATCCAGAGCATGCCTGTGGGGGAGGCCCTATCGTGGCGGTTTTAAAGGCAGCGAGGGCCCTGGGCGCAGGCACGGCTCGGGTCATACACTATGGCGACTCGGGGGATGTGACCGGGGACAAAACGGAAGTGGTGGGATACTTATCCGCCGCGGTGTTTCATTGACAATCCCCCGGCTTAAGCGGGACACGAATGCTCACTCCTGAACAACGAGCGGCTCTTCTGAGCATTGCCCGCCGGAACATCGAGTCCTGCCTGAGCGGAGAGCCTTCGAAACAGGTGACGGTGGAAGATCCGGATCTAGCCAGGCGCGGAGGGGCTTTTGTCACTCTCACTCGGAAGGGCAAGCTGCGTGGGTGCATCGGATACAGCGAACCGCTGTATCCGATGCACGAGGCCGTTGCCCGCTGCGCGGTTGCCGCTGCGACTCAAGATTCCCGGTTTTCCAGAGTCACCCGGGACGAGCTTTCCGAGCTGGAAATCTCCATTTCGGTGCTCTCACCGCTTCAAAAACTGGATAATGTCGACAACCTGGAGCCCGGTCGGCATGGACTGATGATTGTGGGTAAAGACAGCCGGGGGCTGCTTCTTCCTCAAGTGGCGGCGGAGCGCGGTTGGGACCGAAAAACGTTCCTCGCCGAGACCTGCCGGAAGGCGGGGCTGCCGGCGGATGCCTGGCAAGGGCAAGGTGTCGATATCTTCGTGTTCGAGGCCGAGATCTTTCCCGAGAAGGAGCCTGGCTCCGCGGGCCCTTGAGCTCCGCTCAGCCGGCCGTATCTCTGTAACAGAAAATTAACACGTATTTTGTTGATCTTTGAACTTCGATAAGGTATTCATATCGGCTCTTTTCGATCCGATCGGCAACTTATGAGCGCTGCTTCATACAGACGAGCTCTGGTCGAGCCGCACCCTCTTCTGCGTCTAGCTGCAGTCCTGGGCCTCCTTTTCCTCTTTTTGATGGGGGTCAAAGGCTTGGGTGATGGCTTCAAGATGCTGGGGCAGGATGTGCTCCAGGCGTTTTTCACTGTAACCGAAAATCCATTCATCGGGCTTGTGGTGGGTATTTTAGCCACCAGCATCATGCAAAGCTCCTCGGTAACCACCTCCATGATCGTGGCCTTGGTGGCGGCACCGGAAGACCCGCTTCCTTTGCAAAACGCGGTCCCCATGGTCATGGGCGCCAACATCGGCACTACGGTAACCGCCACCATCGTGTCTTTGGCCCACATGGGGCGGCCTGACGAGTTCCGCCGTGCTTTTGCAGTTGCCAACTGCCACGATTTCTTCAACTACTTGAGCGTGCTGATCTTACTACCGTTGGAGCTGAGCACCGGGTTCTTGAGGCACACTGCGGGATTTTTCGCTCGAGCTTTGGAGGGAACGGGCGGTTACAAGTACGAGAGCCCGCTCAAAGAGGCCCTCAGTTCCGCTCTCGGCCCGTTCAAGAGCTTGAGTGAAGCTCTTTTCACTGCCGAGCAGGGTCAAGGGGTTGTCCTGATCGTGCTCTCGGGTCTCTTCATCTTCTTTGCATTGTTCTTTCTGGTCAAGGTCATGCGATCGGCGATGCGGACTCGGGTTGAGGGCTTCATCACCAATGTGCTCGGCTCGAGTGCTGTGCTATCCATAGCCGTTGGAACGATCGTAACCGCCATGGTTCAATCGAGCTCCATAACCACCTCTCTTATGGTTCCTCTCGCCGGTGCCGGTTTGATCACTCTCGAGCAAGCGTTTCCTGTCACTCTGGGGGCCAATATCGGAACCACCGTAACCGCTTTGCTCGCCTCTCTGGCCGTCTCCGGACCCAACGCGACCTACGGGATCCAAATCGCCTTGATCCATTTTCTATTCAACGTCAGCGGCACCCTCCTCATCTATCCGGTCGAGAAGATTCGCAACATACCGCTGGCCGCTTCTCGGTGGATAGCCGATTGGGCGGTGCGATCTCGTAAAATCGCCATCCTGCGCGTCGTCCTCATGTATTTCGTACTCCCGGGAGGTTTGGTATTCTTGTACAATGTCTTCCGATAAAAAGGGACAAACAACATGCTCCGCGAGCTGATATCTATCCTGCGTTCCACCGACCCGCTTCGGGCCATGGGCGACAACTTCTCCAAAATGCTCCATTTAGCCTACGAGATGAACCTGGCGGCGGGAAAAATCTTCTTCGGCGAGAAGGATTCGCCGGTGGGCCGCACTCATATCTATGAACAGGACGTCGAAGTCAACCAGCTCGAGCGAAAGATTCGCAAGCAAGTAGTGGCTCACCTGTCTTTCAAGGGCAATATTCCCGATATGCCCTATTGCCTGCTTCTAATGAGTTTGGTCAAGGACGTCGAGCGGCTCGGCGATTACGCCAAGAACCTCATCGAGGTGGCCGAGATCCATCCCGGCTTTAAAGATGACCAGATCAAGCAGGAGCTTTTGGAGATTCGGAACAGTGTTGAAGCGGCGTTCCATTCGACCGCCGGCGTTTTTGCTACGCGGGATCAAGAGCGGGCGCTTCAGCTCATCCGCCAGGGCCGTGACAACGCCCACCGCTGCGACGCCTTGATCCTGCGCATCGCGGGCGGGAAGTGCGAGGCCCGCACCACCACCGCGCAAGTGCTTGGCACTCGTTACTACAAGCGCATCGGGGGCCACGTGCTCAACGTGCTGAGCAGTGTCGTCATGCCGCTGCACAAGATCGACTACTACGACGAAGACGAAGTTCCCCCCTCAAACGAGGAGTCCGAGTCGGAAACTAGCCTCTAACCGGTCAGAAACGCGAATTTTGTTCACGTTTTAGAGCAAGAAAATCTCACCGCAGAGGCGCAGAGCACGCGGAGAAGAAAAGGTATCCCGAGCCTCAGATTCATCGAAATCTCGGATTTTCTCTGCGTCCTCCGCGTCTCTGCGGTTCAAACGCTTTGAGGTTCACCTGGCTAGTAGTTAGAACTACTGGCCGGTCACCCGCACGACTTCGGAGACGCTGGTCACTCCGCGCACCAGCTTGTCAATGGCCGACTCCCGGAGGCTGCGCATCTCTTCCTCGCGGGCTACACGGACGATCTCCGTCGAGTCGGCTCTGGCAACGATGAGCTTTCGAATCTTTGAAGATATCGGCATCACTTCGAAGATGCCGCTTCGGCCGTAGTAGCCGGTTTGGCGGCAGTGGATGCAGCCGGCTCCGCGTCGGAAGCGGAGGTTGGCGATTTTCTCCAGGGGGACACCCAAGGCCAGCGCCTCGTCCTGGGTCGCCGCATAGTCTTCGGCACATTTGGCGCAAATGCCCCGCACCAGCCGCTGGGCCAGGACACCGATGAGAGTGGAGGTGATGAGGAACGGTGGAACCTCGAGGTCGAGCAGCCGGGTGATCGCTGACGGTGCGTCGTTGGTGTGAAGGGTGGAAAAGACCAGGTGTCCGGTGAGCGCCGCTTGAACCGCCATCTCCGCCGTCTCGACGTCACGGATCTCTCCCACCATGACGATGTCGGGATCTTGCCGCAGAACGGTTCGAATCGTATTGGCGAAGGTGACTCCGATCTGAGGTTTGATCTGTACCTGGTTGAAATCGTCGTGAATGAGCTCTACCGGATCCTCGACGGTTACGACGTTGACTTCCGGGCCGGACAGGTGCTGGAGCACCGAGTACAAGGTGGTGGTCTTACCGCTGCCGGTGGGGCCGGTCACCAGAACGATGCCTTCCCTGTGGTTGAGAAACGGCGTGAACCGGGGAAGCTCCTTTCCCGAGAATCCCAGCTCCTCGATCGTTTGGAGCAGCACATCAGGGTCGAAGATACGTAACACCGATTTTTCCCCGAAAACCGTTGGCATGGTGGAGACACGGATCTCGACCTCCTTGCCGCCGTAGGTTCGCTTGATGCGCCCATCCTGCGGGCGGCGTTTTTCGGCGATATTGAGACCGCTCAACATCTTGATACGACTAACCACCGCTTGGTAGACGATTTTAGGGATCACGTGCACATCGTGAAGGATACCGTCGATGCGTAAACGAACCAGGGCGATGTTTCGCTTGGGCTCGAGGTGAATGTCCGAAGCGCGCTGATCGAAGGCATGATCCAACATGTTATCCAGTGCCGTAACCACCGGCTGCATGGTGGGATCCATTTCGACGGTGGGACCGGATAAGAACTCCTGGTTGGTGATATCGATCGAGTGGATTCGGCCTTCAGTGAGCTGCGTCTCGGCGGCTTTCAAGGAGCTCTTGAGATCGTAGAAGCTCTTGTTGACCATCGCGATGTCTTTTTGAGTGGCCACCACCAGCTTTATCTCGAGCCCGCCGAACTGCTGGAGGTCGCGGAGCGGGGCGGGGTCGAAAGGATTGGAGACCGCAATGGTGATGGTGTTTTCGTGTTTCGAGACGGCGCACATGGCGTGTTTGCGCGCGAATCGGGCCGGCAATGCGCTGGTGACCACATCGAGATCCAGATCCAGGGGGTCGATCTTGAAAAACGGCAGTTTGGCGGCACGTGCCACCGCTTGAGCGATTTCGACGTCGCTCAGGATGCCGAGCCTCATGATGACCTCTTCTTCGGTGCCTGGTTGGAGCTTCCCAGCCCGTTCGATCTTATCGACTTGCTCGCTGTTCAGGAGTTTCTCCTTGACCAGCAGGGAGAGGAGGGCGGGCACGGCGGTGGATGCCGGTGTGGTTTCTAGGGGTTGCTTCGAAGACGTCGCCATTTATCTATGGGTTGGTAAAAGAACAAGCATCATCATATCATGGCCTTATCTCTTAGACGAGGTTTGGCGCAATTCCCTCCCCCTTCGGGCTATCTAGCTGTGAAAAAAAGGCTTGGGGTGTTGACACTGATTCTTGACCTTGCTATACTCGCGCCGGTGTAGGTGTACGTTAGGCGCGTAGCTCAGGGGGAGAGCGCTACCTTGACGCGGTAGATGTCGGCGGTTCAAATCCGCCCGCGCCTACCAGTCAAGAGTGTTCAACGGTCCGCGAGGATCCGGGGAGGATTCACGCGGATTTTTTTAACGTAAGGCATAGCGGAACATGGACAAAGAGCCGGCGGTGGTGATGGTCCTCCCCGACGGGAGTCGGGTAGAGTTTCCCCGCGGCTTGACGGTAAGGGACGCGGCGAAGCAAATCGCTCCGTCGCTGGCGCGAAAAGCCCTGGCGGCCATAGTCGACGGCAAAGAGGTGGATCTTTCCTACAAGCTCGATGCCGATGGCGAGCTGAAGATTCTCACCCCTGAAGACCCGGAGACTTTGGAGATCTTTCATCATAGCTCGGCGCATCTGTTGGCCGCGGCGGTGATGGATTTGTTTCCGGATGCCGAGTGCGGCGTGGGTCCCCCCATCGAGGACGGTTTCTTCTATGATTTCAAAGTGGCTCAACCCTTTACTCAGGAAGACCTGACCAAGATCGAGAAGCGGATGAAAGAGCTCGTCAGGCAGGACGCGCCGTACGAGCGTGAGGAGATTCCCAAAGCGGAGGCTCTGGAAACGTTTCGCAAGCAGGGCCAAGAGCTCAAAATGGAGCTGGTGGGCGAGAAAGGCGGTGATATCGTCTCCTGCTACCGGCTGGGGAATTTCTACGACTTTTGCACCGGTCCACACATCCCCTCGACGGGTCGTGTTAAGGCGTTGAAGGTGCTCACGAGCTCCAACGCTTACTGGAAGGGCGACGAGCGTAATGCCGAAATGCAGCGCATTTACGCCACAAGCTTTTATAAGCAGGTTGACCTCGACGAGCACTTGCATCGGATCGAGGAGGCCAAGCTGCGCGACCACAGGAAGCTGGGCCGGGAACTGGAGCTGTTTCTCCTCGAACCGGAAGCGCCCGGGCAAGCCTTTTGGCTTCCCAACGGTCTACGAATCATCAATCTGCTCACCGATTACATGCGGGAGAAGCTGGACCGGCGCGGCTACCTTGAGATCAAAACACCTCTCATCCTGGACGAAGATCTGTGGCGCCGGACAGGCCACCTCGATCACTACAAAGAGAACATGTTTTTCGTCGAGGACGAGGGCAAGCGTTTCGGGATCAAGCCCATGAATTGCCCCGGGGCCGCCATCGTTTACCGGAGCGGACTCCGCTCTTACCGGGACCTTCCCTTACGGCTGGCCGAGTTTGGACTCTGCCATCGTAATGAGCGATCCGGTGTGCTTTCGGGCTTGACCCGAGTGCGCGCCTTCCTGATGGACGACACTCACATTTATTGCACCCTTCAGCAGCTGGAGCCCGAGGTGTCCGACCTCATCGACCTGGTGCACGAGGTGTACGGCGATCTCGGTTTCTCCGACTTTCGGGTGGAGCTTTCCACCCGACCGGAAAGCTCGATTGGCTCGGCGGAGCAATGGGAACAAGCCGAGTCCGCCCTGACCCGGGCCCTGGAGGGGAGCAAGATCGACTTCCAGCTCAGTCCGGGAGAGGGTGCTTTTTACGGGCCGAAAATCGATTTTCATGTCAAAGACGCACTGGGCCGATCGCACCAATGTGCCACCATTCAGGTGGATTTTTTTCAGGCCGAGCAGTTCAACCTTCACTACGCGACCGAGCAAGGGGGGCGGCAACGCCCGGTGCTCATCCACCGAGCCATCCTCGGCTCATTCGAGCGGTTCATGGCGCTTTTCATCGAGCATACTGCGGGAGCGTTTCCCATCTGGTTGGCGCCGGTGCAGGCGGTGGTGATTCCCATTGCCGATCGTCACGAGGACTATGCGCGGCGGGTTACCGAAACTCTCAAACGCGAAGGCTTTCGGGCCAAGCTCGATGCCCGCAACGAGAAAACGGGCTACAAAATTCGCGAAGCTCAGGTCAGCAAGACTCCCTTCATGCTGGTTGTGGGAGACCGCGAAGTGGAATCAGAGAGCGTGTCGGTACGAAATCGTTTCGAGGGAGACCGGGGCGCCAGCGCGCTTTCTGATTTCGTGTCGGAGCTTCGTGATTTGGTCGGCCAACGCGCACTTCGTCCATGACCGGCCTGACGCCTTTGGGAGAGTGGAACCCCGGGTGCCAGGTGCGGCATAATGAGAGGCAACCCGGTTTGAACCGGAGGATTGGTAATTCCGAAGCCTGAGGGAGGTGATTTATCCAGAGAGGGGCTTACTCTAGCGACAGGGGACGGAGCCGAGATAGAGTCAACGAACGGGTTCGCGCTGCTGAGATTCGGCTCATCGATGAAGACGGTTCTCAAATCGGAATCGTAAAACCCGAGGATGCGCTCAAGATGGCTCGGGAAAAAGATCTGGACCTGGTGGAAATCGTACCGACTGCGAAGCCGCCGGTTTGCCGGATCATGAACTATGGAAAGTACCTTTATCAGAAGAACAAGCGTGCGCACGAGGCCAAGAAACATCAGAAACAGATCCACGTCAAAGAGGTCAAGTTTCGTGTCAAGATCGACGAGCACGACTACAATTTCAAGAAGAACCACATCACGCGCTTCTTGTTGGACGGGAACAAGGTGAAGACCACCATAATGTTTCGCGGACGGGAACGCCGCCGCGCCGAGCTCGGGGATCGCATCCTGGATCGGCTTGCCTCCGAGCTGCAAGGGTTTGCGACCGTTGAGTCCAGGTCCCGCATGGAAGGGAACCAGATGTATCAGGTGTTTGCACCGAAAAAAGCCGTGATCGAGAAGATGAAAGCCGAAAAAGAAGACCGAGCACCCGTGGCTGAGGCCTAAAGCTGTAAAATCAGAAGTCGAAAACTATGAAATTAAAGACACATCGAGGGGCGGCCAAGCGTTTCCGTTTCACCGCCAGCGGAAAAATCAAACGAAAGCGTGCTTATGCCGGTCACATATTGACCAAGAAGACCACGAAACGGAAGCGTCGTTTGCGCAAGTCGGCTTTGGTGTCCAAGGCCGATATGCCAAACCTCGTTCCTTTGTTGCACCGTTGAGGTTCTCGACCCTCGGCCCAGTTGCGTAAGCGGCCGGGCGGAGTCGAAAAGCCGTAAAAGAAATCATCCCGGAGATGTGTTGGACAACGCGTTCGGGTTGGAGTTGAAGTAAACATGCCTAGAGTTAAGCGAGGGACGCATCGGCGTCAACGGCGGAAAAAGATCCTGAAACTCGCCAAGGGGTACCGAGGCACCAAGAGCAAGCTCTACCGTTCGGCCAAGCTGGCGGTGGAGAAGTCGCTCTGCTACGCATATCGCGACCGCCGCGCCAAGAAACGCGATTTCCGGCGCTTGTGGATCATTCGAATTGGAGCGGCGGCCCGGGCCTCCAACATGTCCTATAGCACCTTCATCTATGGGCTTGGAAAGGCAAGGGTCGGGTTGGATCGCAAACAGCTTGCCGAGTTGGCGGTGAGAGATGCAGCCGCCTTCCGCGAACTGGCGGCGGTCGCCCAGGACGCACTGAAGGCGTAGCTTCTGCCGGGGCGCGGTCGGCGCCACGGTTCGGCCCTGGGTGAGCCCATCGGTGGCAGGAGACGAACGAAAGGCGTTGGCATGGCAGGAGCCGAAAAGCGGTCCCGGGAGCTCGAAGCTCTTGGCGGGAAGGTTTATCAGGCCACCGAGCTCATAAACCGTCTCAAAGAATCCAACCGAGAGCTCTGCGACGAGTTGGTGGCTATCAAACGTCGCCTGGATACTCAGGAGCCGGCCGTGCTCGACAAAGCCGCTCAGCCGAGCGAACAAGCGCCCGTTGCCGTTCCGGAACCTGATCCGGAGTTGGTGGCGGCAGTCAAACGACTGCGTGGTGAGCGTCTCGAAATCCGCGAAAGAGTCTCGCGCCTGCTCCAGCAGATAGGCAGCTTGGAAATTTAACCCGCCCCTTGAACTGATCTCCTATCTCGCCTAGAATAAGGCGAACCGTCCGGACGGTGAATCTGGCTGGTAACGATGAAAGATCCCAAGGAGTCCAATTTGATGCAAGTGGGAATCTTCGGCCAGATCTACAACGTCCGGGGGGAGGACGATCAAGGGTACATCGAGGAGTTGGCCCGCTACGTTGATGCCAAGATGAAGGCTATTTCCGAAAAGACCGGGACCAGCGACTCGTTGAAGGTCGCTATATTGGCGGCCCTCAATATCACTGATGAGTTCTTCAAGCTCGAGCGAGAGCGCGAGGAATCCGAGAAGCGTATGGCAGCCAGAGCCAGCGAGCTCACCGACGCGCTCGACGAGGCTTTAGGTGAAGAGCCCCAGAGCGGGTTGGAGCCCAAAGGGGCTGTGTCTTGATTCGCTGGCGGGACAGAAATAGAATATGAACTTGCCCTGCTTTGCACGTGATGGGAAACAGTTTTTGAACCAACATCTATTTGAACGGGTTACTCATCTTTCTCTGTGCGCATGCCTCCCCGTGAGGAAGCCTACATTGGAAGAATGGCTGACCCACCTTGTTGACAGGTTCAAATAGATTTCCCACACGGCAAAGCGGGGCTTGCCCAATGCCGCGCTTGAGCCCACCGGATCGACCTCCCTTATAGCGAAGCTTTCCGTGGCCGTTGCCAAGCCGGGGACGGAAACGGTTGTGTTCACGCTAAAAGGAGATAAGTGGTGTCACCATACCTGACGGCAGCCCTTTCTGTGGGCCTGATGGCCGCCTCCTTTTTGATCAGTTTGTACTTCGGTCGAAAACGCGCCCAGGAGATCTTGTCGCGGGCTGAAGAGGAATCCGCCCGCATCCTCCGCGATGCTCAGAAAGATGCGGAGTCGCGCAAGAAGGAAGCGGTTCTGGAGGCCAAGGAAAAGTACTACAATCTTCGCGCCGAATTCGAAAAGCAAGCCCGCGACCGACACCGTGAACTGAACTCCCTGGAAAAGCGCCTCTCTCAAAAAGAGATCAAATTCGAGCAGCGCAGCGACCTGATCGAGTTCAAAGAAAAAGAGCTCAGCGAGCGCGAGAAGAAACAAACGGCCGGCGAAGAACAAATCGAGCGCTCGCGGCAGGAGTATCAACGGCTGGTCGAAAGGGAGCGACAACAGGTGGCGCGGTTGGCGGGGATGACGGCGGAAGATGCCAAAAAACAGCTGATTAAGGGCCTCGAGCAAGATGCCCGGCACGAAGCCGCCAGAATGGTACGCCGGATCGAGGAAGAGGCCCGTGAGCAGGCCAATGTTCTTGCTCGGCGTTACATCGTGGAGGCGATCCAACGTTCCGCCGCGGATCATGCCACAGAGAACACCGTCTCGGTGGTCGATCTTCCCAATGATGACCTGAAAGGCCGCATCATCGGCCGGGAAGGCCGCAACATTCGTGCCCTGGAAATGGTCACCGGAGTCGATTTGATTGTCGATGACACGCCGGGAGCCATCATCCTCTCCGGATTCGACCCGATTCGGCGCGAAATCGCCAAGATGACCATCGAGCGGTTGATCGCGGACGGCCGCATCCACCCGGCCCGGATCGAGGAGATGGTGGAGCGAGTGACCGGCGAGCTCGAAGAGCAGATGCGCCAGGATGGCGAGAACGCCGCCGTCGAGGTGGGCATTCACGATCTCGATCCCGAGCTCATCAGGCTGCTGGGCCGGCTCAAATTCCGAACCAGCTACGGACAGAACGTGCTGATGCACTCCAAGGAAGTAGCCTACCTGGCCGGTTTCCTGGCCCGGGAATGCGGCGCCGACGTGGACGTTTCCCTTCGCGCCGGGCTTTTACACGACATCGGCAAGGCCGTCGACCGGGAGATGGAGGGTACCCACCTTCAGCTAGGTGTCGATCTGCTTCGAAAGCACAACGAGACGGATGAAGTGATCTGGGCGATGGAAGCTCATCACATGGATCGGGATTTCCGTAGCTTGGAGGCGATGCTGGTTCAAGCTGCAGATGCGATTTCCGCTTCGCGCCCGGGCGCCCGCCGTGATTTGTTCGAGTCCTATGTGAAACGTCTGGAGCGGCTCGAGTCCATCGCCAATTCCTTCAAGGGCGTCTCGAAGGCATTTGCGCTTCAAGCGGGACGCGAGATCCGGGTCATGGTCGAGGCGGAAAAACTCACTGATGAGGAAAGCCTGTGGCTGTCCAAAGACGTGGCACGCCGGATCGAGAGTGAGCTTCAATATCCCGGCCAAATCAAAGTGACCGTGATCCGGGAAACCCGCGCAGTGGAATACGCGAAGTGAAGCTTTCCGATCTAGGTGAGGACCTCTTCCTCGAGCGACTCCGCGAGCGCGTACCCGAGCCGGGACCCCATGTGAAGCTCGGGATCGGGGACGATGCGGCGGTATTGTCGCTCGCCGCCGGCGAGAACGCACTCCTGTCCACCGATGTTCTCGTCGAGGGTATTCATTTTACCGCCCAAACGCTTCCACCGTCGTTTGTCGGTCGCAAGGCGGTAGCGGTCAATGCAAGTGACATTGCCGCGATGGGGGGGCGGCCGGTTGCGATTCTGGTTTCCCTTTCCGTCTCGGTAAGCGCGGATGTCGGTCCTCTATTCGAGCTCTTTGATGGCCTGATCGCTCGCGCCGGTGAGCTGGGAATCGATCTGGTAGGCGGTAACCTTTCGGCTTCGCCGGGGCCGATGGTGCTCAGCGTGACCATCCTCGGGACGAGTCCTGAAGGAGCCCTGCTCACCCGAAGCGGCGCCCGTCCCGGCCAGTTGATTTTCGTGTCGGGAAAGCTCGGGGCGGCTTCCGAGGGGCTCGACCTTCTCCGGGAAGGTTTGGCGATGTCGGCATCCGGTGCGGTGCTGGTGCCCGCGGCACTTCGGGAAGGACCGGTTCCGCTGGCGGAGCCCTGCCTGCGTGCCCACATGGATCCGGAGCCGAGGATCGAACTGGGACAGTTTCTCAGCCGAGCCGATGCGGTCGGTGCCTGCATCGATCTTTCGGACGGGCTGGCTAGAGACCTGGGCCGCCTTTGCTTGGCCAGCGGAGTCGGTGCTCGCATCGAGGAGCGGTCGCTGCCCATTCATCCCGGCGTGCTCGCCTGGGAAAGAGCCAAAAGAAGACCTCCGTTGGAGAAAGCCTTGTCGGGTGGTGAAGACTACGAGTTGCTGTTTACCGTGGAAAACGAGGATGCTGTCTCCGAGTTTCGGGACAGGGAAGCTGTGCCGATAACCTGCATCGGCAAAGTGAACGAAGCCCGAGAGGGGATCCAACTGATTCTCCGGGAGGGAACCGAGCGCGCCCTGAATCAAGGAGGCTGGGACCATTTCCAGGCACGGACCGGGCTCTCGACGGCTAAATGAGCGCCCGTAGGAGATCCAACCGTCGGGATATACTGCGCCGGTTGCTTCTTCTGCAGGAGCCTCCCTCGCGCACCGCTCTGGCTTTCGGCCTCGGGGTATTCATCAGCTTCTCGCCCTTGTGGGGACTCCACACTGTCCTGGGACTGCTGGTAGCATTCCTGTTTCGACTCAACCGGCTTGCCGTCCTGGTGGGGGTGTGGGTGAACAATCCATGGACAGTGGCTGCGACGGCTTCGGCGGGCACGGCGCTCGGATTCTGGATTCTAGGAACCGAGGTTCATTTGCCGAGCCTGACGGAATTTTCCATCTTCTCGTCCGAATTCTGGAGGCAAATGCTTTCGGACTTCGAACAGTTACTCTGGCCCTTTCTGCTGGGGAACTTCGTGCTCTCCATCGTGGCCGGCGTTATCGCTTATTTCGCCCTTCGTTGGATTCTCGTCCACAACGCTGCCCAGAAGAGCGCGGAGCAGCCATTGACCGAAATCGGCCACTGATTTCTTCTGATATACTCTGCTCCATGAGTAGCCGAGACACCGAGATCGAGCCTGCTTCGTCTGTTTCCGGTGAGGGCCCTCGGATCTCCGCTGGACCCGAGATCTCGGTTGTCGTCCCGATTCTGGATGAGCAAGACAACCTGGCAACGCTCTACCGGGAAATCACTGATGTCCTTCAGCTCGGTGGGCGGAGCTATGAGATACTCTTCATCGACGACGGCAGTACCGACGCCAGCTTCGCAGTCTTGAGCTCGCTTCAACAGTCGGATGAGCGGGTCAGGGTCATCCGTTTTCGAAAGAACTTCGGCCAAACCGCGGCGCTTGCCGCCGGCTTCGACTTTGCCCGGGCACCGGTCATCGTGACGCTGGACGGGGATCTCCAGAACGATCCGCGCGACATTCCCGCTCTCCTCGAAAGGCTCGAGCAGGGTTTCGACATCGTTGCCGGTTGGCGAAAGGAGCGTCAGGACCCTTACTTCTCCCGCAGGTTGCCTTCCTTCATGGCCAACCGACTCATCTCTTTCACCACCGGAGTGCATCTCCATGACTATGGCTGCACTTTGAAAGCCCTCCGGGCCGAGGTAGCAAAGAATATCCCTCTTTACGGGGAGATGCACCGTTTCATCCCCGCTGTGGCCAGTTGGATGGGGGTTTCGATTGATGAGATGGTCGTTTCTCATCGCGCCCGGCAGAAAGGGAAGTCGAAGTACGGTATCTCCCGCACCTTTCGGGTCTTGCTCGACCTGCTGACGGTCAAGTTCATGTTGAGCTACTCCAGCCGCCCGCTTCAAATTTTCGGTTCGATCGGATTCCTTCTCGGGGGATCCGGTTTTCTGATGGGCGGGTATTTGACCTGGGTGAAATACGGTCTGGGTCAGCCGATCGGCGGTCGGCCGCTTCTGCTATTTGCCGTACTGCTCATGTTCAGCGGGCTTCAGCTCATCAGTTTGGGCTTACTGGGAGAACTGCTGGCCAGGCTCTACCACGAAACTCGCTCCCGGCCGCCTTACGCCATTCGAGAGATACTGTCCAAAAAACATTGAAAGCCCTGGTTACTGGAGCGAGTGGATTCACCGGCAGCCACCTGGCTCGCATGCTGAGCCAGGCCGGGCACGAGGTCCGGGTCCTGGTCCGCCCGACGAGCCGCATGGATCTTCTCGGTGATCTCGCGGTGGAGAAGGTAGAAGGGGACCTGACGGATGGGGCGAGCATCCGCCGCGCGGTAAGCGGAGTCGATCGTATTTTCCACGTTGCGGCGGTTTACCGCGAGGCCAAACTTCCCGATCGTCTGTACTACGACGTGAACGTGGAGGGTACCAGGCGACTGGTGGAGGCTTCTCTGGCCGAAGGAGGCCTACCTTTCCTCTACTGCAGCACCTGCGGGGTGCACGGTGAGGTCGACCAACCTCCGGTCGACGAGACGGCTCCCTACAATCCGGGAGACATCTACCAAAAAACCAAAGTCGATGCCGAGAAGGTGGTCTTCCAAGCTTACCGGGAAAAGGGGTTGCCGGCGGTTATCCTGAGACCGGTAGGCATCTACGGGCCGGGCGACCGCCGCTTCCTCAAATTGTTTCGTGGGGTGGCCCGGAGGCGATTTCCCATGATTGGCTCGGGCCGAGTCTACTACCACCTCACCCACGTCGAAGACGTGGCCCGCGGCTTCATCCGGGCCGCCGAGACCCCCGCGGCGGTGGGGCAGGCTTTCATCCTCGCCGGCAAAAACTACACCACCGTCAAGGAACTGGTGGATTTGATTGCCCGCAAGGCGGGAGTTCGCCCACCGTGGTTTCGAGTGCCTTCCGGCCCGGTTTACCTGGCGGCAGTCGTTTGCGAGACCGTTTGCCGCCGCCTGGGCATCGAGCCCCCCCTTCACCGGCGCCGACTCGACTTTTTCCTGAAGGACCGGGCATTCCGGATCGACAAGGCGGGCAAGACCCTCGGCTGGGAGCCCCAGGTCGATCTGGAAGCAGGGGTCGATCAAACCCTGGACTGGTACCGTTCTCGAGGGTGGCTCTAGGGCGGTCCATAGCGTTAAAATGAGGGATTATGGCTTCACCAGCACCTGAAGAGCGGGCGCACGATGCCCGCATTACCGTCATCCAGAAAGAGCTCTTCGACGAGCGGAAGGGGAAGGTACGCAAGTACTGCGAGCTGGTGGTGGGAAAAACCGGCTTTTTCCCGCTCCTGCGGTTCGAGATTCTCATGCTCGTATGCTCTTGGGTTCCGGGAGCGCTCGGCCTTTTTCTCAGGAGCAAGCTCTATCCCATGCTGCTGGGAAGCTGTGGCGGCAACGTCACCTTTGGGCAAAATGTGGTCTTGCGACACCCGCACAAAATTCGTATCGGCTCCAACGTGGTGATCGATGACAACTGCTGCCTGGATGCCAAAGGCACCGACAACCGTGGCATCGATATCGAGACCGGAGTTTTCGTGGGCCGCAATACGATTCTTTCCTGCAAGAACGGAAACATACGGTTGCGCGAGAGGGCCAACCTCGGCTTCAACTGTGAGATCTTCTCCGCCAGCGACGTCGAGGTGGGAGAGGACGTATTGTTTGCCGCCTATGTTTACCTGGTTGGGGGAGATCACATCTACGACCGGATCGACATTCCCGTCGCTCAACAGGGGCGTACCTCCCGCGGGATCACTGTGGGAGAGGGGTGCTGGCTGGGGGCGCATGTGGTGGTTGCCGACGGGGTGCGAATCGGTAAGCATGCTATTATTGGGGCCGGCGCCGTCGTTTTGAAAGCAGTGCCCGACTACTTTGTGGCGGCCGGTGTGCCGGCGCGTCCGTTGAAGGATCGGCGGGAGGGCGGGGCGGGCCCGGTCGTCGCCTGATTCCAGCCCGAGACGATTGGAATGTTTGGTAAGAACAACTATGTAGGTAAGCTCCTCAAGCGGAGTTTGCCGTCGTTGCCACTGGATTTTGCCAAGACCCAGATCGTGGGGCGGTTCAAGGCCATTGCCCCCACCATTCTCATTTTCAACGTCTCCTACAAATGTGACTCCAAATGCGTCATGTGTAACTCGTGGAAGCTGCCATACCACGACGACTTGACCACCGAGGAGTACGAGAAGGGTTTTTCCAGCAAGCTTTTTCGCTCTATCGAGTACCTCGGGATCACCGGCGGCGAGCCCACCCTTCGCAAGGACATGGTGGATATTGTGCGCATCATGTCCAACAACATGCCCCGGCTGCGCAAGGTGACCTTGAACACCAACGGTTTCGTGGTGAAACGAGTGGTGCCGGTGCTCGAGCAGATCATCGACCTGGCAAACGAGAGGGGGTTTCTCTTCGGCACTCGGGTGAGCCTGGACGGTATGGGAGAGGCGCACGAGAGCATCCGCCGGGTGTGGAATGCCTTCGAGCGTTCCATGGAAACGGTTCGGGCCCTGCAAGAGCTTCAAAAGGAGAAGTTCTTCAACTTCGGTGTCTCCTTTACATTCACCGGTCAAAATCTGGAAGAAGGGGAGAAGATCTACGAGTTCTGCAAGAAGGAGAATTTGAACGTCGTCTTTGCCATTGCCCGCTACTCCGAGCTTGCCTTCGGAAACATGGACCTGGTGGATTCGACCGAGCTCAAGCCCGACGATTTTCCGATGCTGGCCGATTTCTTCCGAAGGAGAGTCCGCGAGTCGTCTTTCACCGATGGCGACGCCATGCTCTATCAGGGCTACGTGAAGATGTTCGGCAACGGCATGCGCCGGACCATGCCCTGTCCGTCCATGGACCAGGGCCTGCTGTTGAATCCAAACGGGGATCTCTTCTATTGCGAGAACAGCCGCGCCATCGGCAACCTGCGTGAGGGCGACCCGGTCGCATTCTACTACGACCCGACTAACCTT
>SDBT01003634.1_pt1 | contig 26541 bp, 16 predicted proteins | sample 2277101 | NCBI WGS metagenome assembly SDBT01 (sample SAMN10404973, study PRJNA504765) | marine sediment metagenome | isolation source: marine sediment core GS10_PC15, 103 cmbsf | place: Arctic Ocean: Southern Knipovich Ridge | collected 2010 | reverse complement strand
GAAAGGCTACACCAGGCGTTGGGCTACGGAATGCCTCAAGAGGCTTACCAGTCAGGGGCTGAAAACCAATCCCGGACCGATGACTGGAGATCGGTCCAACCTCTGGCCAGGCTGGACTCTAAAGCTGTTGTAAACTATTTTATTTCAGGGTAAAATCTATCTAGGAATTGTGCGAAACTCACTGATATAGCTGGTGGTCTCTACTTTGACCGAGACTTGCTCTGCGAATCTTATATCATTGAGGAGATTACACATAACTATTTAACTTAAGAAGGGGAATCATGTACTCGCGGCGAACACCCCATTTCCGAGCATTATCCATAATAAGGAGCGCCGCAACCAATTCATCTGCACTTCTATTCTTAGCTGCTACTCTCATATACACATCACATCCACTTCAGGGACAACACCCTATACGCTACGAACCTATTCCCAATAATAACTCCTTCGTCCTTGTGGTTGACGCTAGTGGGAGTATGGTGGGCGAGGGAATCATCTTAGTCCGTGAGGGTGTATCCAATTTCTTGAGAAACCTCAGGCCAAACGACAAGGTTGGACTAATTGTCTTTGGCTCACAGGTGACGGTTGCAGCCGACATCGGTACGAATGTAAATGTAATCATTCAGAAAATGTCTGGAATCCGTGCCAGTGGAGCCACAAAACTGTACGATGCAATGGCTATGGCGTGGAAAGTTCTAAGTAGCGAGGATACACGTCGGATTCTCGTATACTTGACAGATGGACGTGACACAGGCAGCAACTTCACCCCCGCAAATTTGAGGCCGATGTTTCAAGGATCAAACGTGTATGTCTATGGCATTGGTCTGGGCACGCAAATTGACCGAAGATCACTGGTAGATATCAGTCAGGCTACAAATGGTGATTTTCTTGCAGTATCTGATGGGGATCGTGCCAGTCTAGTTGGGATCTATTCACAAATCATTACTTCCTACTATCAGAAGTATCCCGCTTCGGGTGTAGCAAATCAAGGCGCTTTATTGGTTAGATCGCTACCTCCTAAGAAGACTGTATCTATTGATGGGCATCAGGCAGGTCTCACACCCTATATAGAAGACAATATCGCTGCAAAGAAGATCGAGGTCACTGTTCGATTTGCACAAGATCGGATCTGGAAAGCTCCCGTAGAGATCCGGCCACGTTACAGAGCTGTCGTAGATGCAAGAGAGGCTGATGCTCTCCAAAACATATGGATCCTCTCTCAGCCTCGAGATGCCACGGTTTTTATCGACGGTGAATATGTGGGAAATACTTCAAGTGAGCCGATTACTCCAAGCGATAGACGTTGGGCAAGGCAAGCTAAGACGTCTCCCGCTACTTTAAAGGTCATTGGCCTCAAACCGGGGATGCACCGTATTGAAGTTATCGGACTTCCTGATTTTGACTATGGCCCAGAGCAAAAGATGGCGGTTGAATACTATTTACAGGATGATGAAGTACTTCATTTTGATATCTTCTCAAACAAGGCAACAACTGGATCAGGACAGGCAATCGAAGGTATTCAAAGAGAAGATGTCTTCATGGATGAAGAAGACTTCATGAATCAATAGTCGCACAGGTCTTTAATAACAACAAAGGAGTAAATGTGATGAAACAGATATCCATATTTATCAGTGTTATGATAGGAATTCTGCTGATTGGGTGTGCTGGTTCTAAGCCATCAGAACGGCTACCTGTACCGAAATCGGATGAGTTCACCCTATATGCCAGGGGCTTGTCTACTGATCAGCAGATTGAAGAGATGGCTGATCGTGCATCTGAGCTTCAGGCACGCAATGCATTAGCATCAGCTATTGAGACACACATCAGATCCCTTACAAAGCAAGCCGCAGAGCAGGTTGGGATTGGCAATGATTCAGAACAGAACCGCCTTTTTAGTCAGGCGATCAAGGCCACTGTAGATCAAACTCTGGTTGGCTCTGTAGTTCATAGTGCTGCCGTGACACGATGGGATAAGAGAACTGCAGCATTTCGAGCTGAAGTAGTCATGAAGATCGATGTCTCTGCTGTGAACCAGAGTATGATTGATAACCTAAAGCAACGCCAATTATTATACCAACGCTTACGCACAGGAGAGCTTTTCCGAGAACTGGAGGAAGATATCGAGAAGGAGCGAGCTGCTCCGGAGTCTGCTCCTGAGCCTGCTCCTGAATCGAATTAAGTAGTGACGCTCTCGTATGGTGTCGATGCGTGTCACAGCGATTGTTCTATGCCTAGCGTTTTATGCGTGCATTTCTCTTTCTCAAAGAGAAATTAGCCCGTACCCAATTTGGTTTTTTGAACCGCCAGATCAGCATTGGGTGGGTATAGCTAAGGCGTACTCGAAGCCAGACGTCTCTCGCGAACTAGCAGAGACAGATGCCCTTGCGATTTACTATTTGACTCATGGTGGTGCTATCATCACCAATACAATCTATACCGAGGGACGTCTGGCAGATAGCCTTGGACTTGATTTTGCTTCAGTGAGGGAAAAGATCAAGTTAAAGAGGATCGATGAGGCCTTCGTTGGGACCATATACCTTGCCCTTTTTGAGTTACAGAATAATAATGCCATGAATACAACAATCTCAGTAGACAGATTGGCAGCTGAAGACCGAGTTAGCGCAATTGGGAGACAATCAGTTCACCTTGATAAACTCTATGAGTCCTGGGGTTCGGCCGAGTTCGAAGCCTACAAGGAACTCTCACGTATAAAATATTCTAATGTGAGTGCTATCGAAAAAATGGGAGTCTCGCGCCTCGAGTGGCTTATTCATTTGAGAAGCCAGTCAGAGTTGATGGACGCTAGAGTTGAGCGACGCTGGCAAGAAGGGATGATGCTGTATGTAGAAGTTTCGGATATTGCCCCACTTGAATGATTATGGATCGCTCAAGACTGAAATTGAACGTTGTCGATACTCTTCTAAGACCTACGGTACTATTAGCATTTAGCCTTGCACTTATGATACTTGATTGTGCTGGCCCCCGGTCAAGGCGTGAAAAGCAGGAGTTTACCTTTCAGGATCAGGAGATGGCTGGTTGGTGGACTGAGGGAGAAGACGAACAAACCTCAACCTTAATTCCTTCATCCAGGCATCAGCCTTCTTGGGCGACAACAAAGTTCCTTAGTGGTGCGAGTAAAATGTATGTAGGGAGGAATGATTGGGTAGCGCTAAAAAACAGGGAAAACTATCAGGATCTAGCTGATTCCTTGAAGCGCGAGATTCGGGAAGGGTTGGCTGGCGATATCGAAACTCGCGTGACAACAACAATTGTTGATGCTATCATGTCAGAAGTCAGACAGAAGGGAGGAAAGGTTGAACGGTATGAAACCCATACAATTGAGGTTGTATCAACTCACCGTAGTCCCGAGATCCCTTTTGATGGTCGTTATGATAAAACTCGGATCTGGATCGATTCACGTCAGGACACTCTATGGATGTATCTGCAATATGACGTTGAACAATACCGCCGAGATGAACAAACACGCATCACCAGAGAAATACGCAGACAAGGTGAATACGCTTATGAAGCCCTTGAAAAGTCATATAATGCATACATGTACCAAACTGAAGGATTATCATTGGCACTAAGGCACTTTGGTGAATTAGGATACTACATCTCGCAAGGAGGCGGGCTTCTTGACACAACCAATCTTTTTCAGCGGAGAGAGACGGAATTGGTGTTGGAACAGCGTGAGCGGTTGCTTGAAAAAATTAAGCAAAATGTAGAGCTTAGGCTAGTTGGCTCAAATGCATCCTTTGTCCTTGAACCCGGCAAACGTCTCAAAGTGCCCGTACGAGTAGTCGCTGATGCAAGCCTGAACATGGGTATGGTTAATCTGAGGATTCAGGCAAACAGTGCTCTGGTCCGGTATCCGCAAATCCTTCCTTTGCACCCGACACAGAGCACAGATATTTATATTGACTTCATTAGCCCGAATAGGGTATTTGAAGAACAAGAGATAGACGTTACAGTTAGCTTAGATATTTCGTCTGCAAAAATTAACCAAATCGATCCATCTTGGGAGCAAGATCCGGAATATTTTGGGCTGCTCAAGCGTATGCCGTCGGTTGTGGTTCCGGTCAAGCTACGTGAATTCCAACCCAAAACCCTCTGGTGTATAATTGACAAATCAATGCCCCAGGAGTTGCTCGAATCAGAGATCAAAATGCTGGGGCGCCTGGAACGCAAATTTGAACAATATTCGGATTTTTTTACAGTTGTCCCCAGTGAAGACTGGACAGTTAGTTCTAATCGATATCAAAGTTATCGTTCAAAACAAGATGTGCAGCTGGATTCTCTCGAACAGGAACGGGCTGCCAATCATGATGTTGACGCCATTTTATCGGTCTCCTCCAATGGCAGTATGTATGACCTTGAATTATCCATGAGAGCGCCTGCGCCTGGTGGATTACTTCATACCCGAATTAGAAATGTTGCTTTTAAAAAATTGATCGACGATGGAATCTCAGCCCTTATTGATCAGTTTATTGATCAACATTTTACTCGGAAAGTTCGCATTAACCGAGTTACTGATGATTCAAAGATTACCGTGAATGATGCTTCTGCAAAGAATTTGTCATGGTCAAGGAACTATGCTGAGATTGGTGGATTATCGCGTTTTAATTCTTATCAAATCAGCGTTAAAAAACCAGGGTACCGCGAACATCAGTTTCACTTGAATAGAGTATCTTTTAATCTCTATCCGGGCGAAAATAGGATCGAAGAGTTCTCTGCCGGTGACGCCGAACGAGAATCCGGTACAGTAACTGTTTCGATTTATGATTCTAAAACGGGGAGGCTGGTACAGTACGGAAAGCCACCGAAGATCACACTGCAACGCCGATTCCTTTTCGTTCCGGTACCATTTAGTACTATAAAATCAAAAGAAAGTGCAGCAGCCACATTCACGATCGACAGACTGGGTAGGTATTATATTAGCGTCTGGAAACAACTTTATACGCCACCACTTCCTCGTGCCATCACCGTCTTTGACGATCTTGATCCTCGAAGCGCAGCACAGCAGAATATTCGTTTTAACTTGGAACAAAAATCGATTCCTCTCGCAAGAATTCTCTCAACTATTTATCCCGGACTCGGTCAATTGTATCTAGGGAGAAGCACACAAGGTTTCACCTATGCAGGCGTTGCGGCAGTGCTCGCCATATGGTTTGGTTATGAATACTCCCAATACATGGCCCAATGTGATAATTATAACAAAATGCGGATCGAGTATGAAGATCTTGGGAGTTCTGATTGGCCAGATGCCGAAGTAGAGCTAGAGGCTACTCATGAAGAACTCATGGACCATCGACAAAGGGCATATTATGCCTCAGTGAGTTATCTGGGTCTTGTTATGCTGAATGTGATCACGATCAAATTCTGATAGGAATTGGATATTGGATATGGATCGATAATGGACTGGAAGTGTACGCGATGTAGACACAACTGGTCAAGGCGGATTTCGATTACATCTGGTCTCCTTATTGTGTTGATATCGTACTCTTGTGAATTGCTTGTGGAACCGCCATCTCAAATAATCCGAAAGAGTACAGTTGACAGGCCAATAAATATAAATGCTTCCCAAGTGAGTGCTTTTGATATTTTGATTACATGGCACGTAATTGATACGCTGGAACTACCGGCAACCCATTTCCGCATTGAACGGATCTCCGTTGATTCAACATTGTTGGCCAGTGACACAACATTCATTCTTAATGAGTCAAAAGTGAGGAGTCCAGAATGGTTCGACTCCCTTGCAGAAGTTGCTGGCCTATCACTATCGCTGGTTATACAAAGTGGAGCTGATACTAGTTTAATCCTACCGGACACGGTGACCAGTGGACAAACTTATCTAGATAGTACAGCGGGATTCGAGCAGCTACACTTTTATCGTGTGACGGCGTTACATAATGATCTACAGGCCTACCAACTTGTAACACGTGAAGGACTAAATCTAACTCTTTTGCCCCCAACCAATATCTGGGACAAACAGCCCAATGATTATCAATTGGTACTCAGTTGGAGTTCATCACCATTCGCTGAGGGGTATAAAATTACACGGGACGTCGGCAGCACCGTTGATAGTGTCTCGGTGACGAGTACGACAATGTTAATTGACAGTAGTCATAGTCCTTCGTTTGATCCTAACGCTGATACTTCTTGGAACGTTGAAGGTTTACAGCCCAATGTACAGATTGAGTACAAAATACGCGCTTATGCATCTCGCGGTGATGTAAATCGATACTCTGGAATTTCTACACACGTAGCCATGCTGGAAGTTCCCCCAATCAAATTCAGGGGATATAATCAAACTTGGCCGGTAAACTCGAATACCGTTCGTTTCTACTTAGATACGACTATTACTTTTTTCCGCACCCTGGATATTTGGGCGCGGGTGAATGATGGGGATTGGCAATGGCGAAAAACGGTGCCGCTGACCGATGCCTATGGGACCCTATTTTACCCTGATGTTGGATACATCCTAATCGATGATGAAACTGCTCAAACTAGTCTTCAGTACTACTGGCTCATTGCGAAGGGTTATATAAACGGTTCGGTATCAATAATCCTTCAAGAAGAACCTTTATCGATACCCGGTTTCACATTTGTTGAGGGGGGGACATTTATCTATGGGTGTGATACATGTTTGATTGGTGCCACAGAAGTGACGGTAGATCCATTCTATATATCGATATTTGAAGCCACACATCAATGGCCACCCACAGCAGGCGAGGCATTCAGCCTTACACCGGTTAGTTGGTGTGAGGCTGCAGCTTATTGCGATTCGCTTTCTTTAGTATATACAGGATACAATTTTCGGCTTCCAACTGAGTTAGAATGGGAATATACCGCCAAATGGGACCCGGTGCGGCGCACATCTTCCGCATACCCATGGGGCAGCAGTGAGATTTCACCCTATCATGCAAATTTCCTAAATAGTGGTGATCCCTATGAAAATGTGTACCCATACCTAACTCCTGTGGGCTATTACGATGGGTCTGCAGATACTTATGATAATGCCAGCTACTTTGGTGCATATGATATGGCGGGCAATGTACTTGAATGGTGTGATACCACGGATGCCATAGACATCTGTTTAAATGGGAATATTCAGGTACGTCCTTTGAGGGGAGGGGGCTATTGGCATTCGCCAGAGAGGCTGAAGACGACCATACGTTATGAGTATGCCGCAGATCTGCGCGTTCCTGGTTTTGGCTTTAGAGTGTTAATGGAGGTTCCCTGATGAAACATGGCAAATTCTCTCGAATTTCTCTGCTTGCAATCGTCGCGATCACTATGGCATGTGCAGGCAATATGAGAATTCAATTGGTAGATGACGACAAAAGACCCGAACTCAAACAACCAGTGGGACTGCAAATCCTTGATGAGGAGCAGGAGTTACTTTTTGACGGGACAACAAATCAAAATGGTGTGTATGTCTTCGATAAGGCAGAAATCGTTGGGGATAGTTTCTATGTGCGTATCGTTGATGATCTCTATTTTGAAACAATGCTTGCCATCCACCTAAAACGAAATCCTCGGCAAGCGACTGTGCCGGTTAGTCTAAGGATTACTACTATTAGGGGGGTAGTATATGACTTTGCGGCCGTAGTGGATGGAGAAATGATTGGGATCGACGGGTGTACGGTTACAATCTTGCCGAACGTTTTGCAGCGGAAAATTCTCACCGATGAGAATGGTGAATTTGTCATCCGCTCAGACCAGTTCACTGCTGGTCAACAATATAGCTTATTAATATCAAAAGAGGATTATCGGGAAGCGTCAGCTAATGTCATGCCGAATATCGATAAAATTAATATTTTAACTACACCGATTTATCTTAAACCTGTGGAACTACCCCCGGTACCTCCGGGTGGGGAACTTGAAATTAAAGTTGATGTGTCAGCACCGGTCGAAGGTGGATAACAATTTCTCACAATTTTAGTATTGTTGATCGTTGAAGGATTGTGGTGCAGCTAACATGAATGTTTCTAATTCAAAATTTCATTTTATTTCTCGACTTAAATGGCTGGGATTACTCGTGCTTATTGTACTATCATGCGAACGAGTAAGGGAGTACAAAATTCTTATTCATGATAAGAACGAGACAGGTGGCATCCAGGTGGAAATTGTGAACACAGCTAATAATGCGGTGCTCATTAAGGGTTATACTGATGCAAAAGGTCAATTTAAGGCAAGCTTGAAATTGACAGCTGGCAAGCAATTAAGGATACGATTTGAAAAAGACGAATTTGTGATCTCCCCTGAAGAAATACTGCTAAATACTGAAAGGGGTAAGTTAGTACAATGGTTCGAAATCTCAGCTCTGCCTATGGGAAAGGCAATCACGTTCGCTGTACGAAACCGAATCGGAGGGGTCTCTATCTATGCCAACCGTCCTGGCCAGAGGAGGATTTCTCTAGGTAAAACAGACAGGGATGGCATCTTAAAATCATACATCAGCAATAGAAAGTTCCCGCAACTCCAATTTAGCTACGAGTATGATGGTGCAGAAGTGTTCCCATTAGAACCAGAAATGGGAGGTATCATACTCTTTGATGACCTTCCAAGTCAAATCAATCTGGTAGCAGTACCGAAAGAATCTCGTGTTGTGTCATTTGATGTAGTCGATAAATACACAGGTATTGGGGTGGTGGATATGGCAATTGCACACCCGGAATATCATCTGACTTCAGTATCAAATCCAAGCGGTCGCGCTCAGATAACAATCCATCCAAGCAGCAATGGACCCTTTATCGGAGATACACTCAAGTGGCAATTCTCTCGGAAACGTTATCAGGTTTTCGATTCCGTTTCTACGGTGGTTGATCTGGTATCTCCGCCAATTGAAACACATAGTATTCGAGTAACACGAGTATACAATGTGGATTTTGTACTATTTGAAAAGGGTCTTCCTCTGGAGGGAATATCAATTCTTGTGGATGGCAATGCTACCGCGCCGTCAGACAATAAGGGAATCATCACTTACTCATACCACAGCCCGCGCATTGGTGAAGAATTGACAATCAGCGTGCCGGATAACATGGGGCTAGTAATACCCCAGATCCCGTCAGTTAAGCTAGGTCGTGATGATCAAATAATTGAGATCAGACTTAGTACTATCCATGTAATCCTCTCTATTGTCGATGCCAAGACAGGTAAGGCAGTTCCCCAGCCAAACGTCACGCTATCAGGCAGATCGATCGGAAGTCTAATAGCCCCGGGCAGTGTCAAGATAACATTGCCCAAGCTAGGCCGGTATTCACTTGATATAGGGGTTTCCGATGATTCATACTACAAAAGGTCTTTCACTTTAGACTTGGATAATACTACCACAGGCAAGACTCTAAGGGTGGAATTGGATCCTAAGACGAGCGTTACATTCGTTCTCCGGGATAAGAGTACTAGAGAAGCTGTTAAGGATGTCGATGTCTTCCACTTCGTTGATGTCGCGAAAACGGAACAAGAGGCTCTGGGCAAGACTAATCAAGATGGGCGATTCACACATGAGCTTGTGAATGAAGAAAGGGCAGTAATTAATTATGTCTTCTCACGACATGGCTATATACCACTTACCCTTGAAGTTGATAACCCAGTGACACGGGTTACGAAGAATGTAGAGTTGGAGCCTCTATATGCAACAGTTTTTGTAAAAGATGCGATTGGGAGAGATATACCTGATATTGAAATAAATCTCGATAGAGGAAAGGGTGCCAAAACTGATCAGTTTGGGATGGCACAAATCTATCCACCGGAGCTAAAGACTGAGTATGTCCTGAAAGCTATTGATCCGCAGAATCGGCACGAGAACCAAGAACAAAGAATATATATAGGTAGACAAGCCCAGCAGTTCACAATTGTAATGGCAAAGCAGCCTTGGTTCGAGTTTAAAATCACTGATGAGGCTGGGTTCCCTTTTGAGGGCGTTACTGTCACAGGTCCCGCTGGCACTGGGCTTTCCGACTCTAGCGGATTATATCGACAAAAGATTCTAAACCGTCAACAAGCTGCCAAGTTTGTTTTCAGCAAGCAAGGATATGAAGATGAAACGATTGATGTTATAGCAGATGAAGGTGAAGTACCTGTTATTCTAAAATCTCTTATCGCCTATTTTGTTGTGGAAGACGCTCGAACTTTGGAGCCTGTGGGGTATTTGCAGGTGTATTTAAATGGTAATCTAGAGGGGCAAACTGGAGCAGACGATGGAAGAGCCATAATACTACCTCAGAAAAAGCCGAGCATACTAACAATCAAGATAGTAGATCCTCATGGGCGGTATGGGTCGTTGACCAAGGAAGTGAATTACACTCAGGATGATTTAGGCATTTTTAAAATTGAGCCAACACCGATTAAAATAAACGTGAAATTACGATGGGCTGAAACTCCACGTGAACCAGTCGTAGGTACCCTGGAAATTGATAACCCTTATGACTATTATGAGCTGATAAGGAGTGATTCAAGTGAGCACACCTTCGAATATATTCGAGTTGATTTAGAAACCAATCCAACCTTGATAATAACTGCAACGACACCAACTGGGCGTTCCTTTAAGAAAGAGATTCGGATTCAAATCCCCAAGGGATCGTACGAAGTACCTGTTGCTGATAACCTTCTGCCGAGGCCGTTTTGCATCGTATTAGCTAATCCAGATGCGTACATCTCTATTTTACATAACGTGAATGGAACGCAAAGGGTATTTGTAAATCGCCATCAGGGAGAGTGGTCTGGGGAATTGCCTGACTTCGGTGAATTTATATTCGTTCGAGAGAGTTTGTCTCGCCTGCAAGCTGACTCTCTGCATGTGTATGTTGATCGTTCCCAATTTGAAGTAGATCTAGAACTTCCACCAAACTGTCAGGAAGTTGCCCTACTCCTAACAAACTCAAAAATAGATGAATATTTGAATAAAGTGGATGAATTAGTGCCACAGGATAAGTGTTACTGCTCAGAGATCGCGGAAGCTATCGAAATAACCACGAGTAACCCTGACCCTGATTACAAGCGGTCTGCGACCTATTTTAATAAGCTTTTCAGGGATTGTCCTACGGATTCGAAGAATCCATTTCATTTTCTACGAGCTCTCCGGGCGTATTATGAGCTCAAGGACTTTGACAAGGGAGAAGGAGCATACTCCGGTTTTCGACGCCGGATCGCCACCATCCCAGAAGATCGTATTAAGGAAACAACCTGCCGCGCAGATTATATATATGGGAAATTAATGTATTTGAAATATGAGGATTATAATCGGCAGCTTAGGGATCCAACTCTTACTTCGAGTCAAAGGCGGCAGGGGCTGACGGATGAGCGGGATAAATTGAGGAGGTCTTTGCGTGAATTTATTGAGAATTACCAAAATAATCCCGATCGCACCTGTGGGTCTTTACAGCAAGAATTACACAGATTATAGACTGGGTAGTTTCTAACATGTTTGTTGCTTTACCAGAAATTACACGTCTGTCTTTCAAGCATTTATTTTTATTAGTTCTTAGCGTCTACATTTTGTCATTTGGTTGCCGTGGTAATAAGTCGGAACCAAGTAAAAGTGATATTTCTCTACGCAACTTGTATGAGATGACTATTGCCTCCGCGCGCACTCAACAGGATTTCCATAGGGTGATTGATTTATATGAAAATAACAAGGATATTAAAGATGGGGAACGTACATCCTTAGTAGGTCTTGCTTATATCTATCAGGCTGAGGTTTATGAGATTTTTGCCGAGTTATTATCGATGATTCAGCTAGACCTATTCCTCCAAAGTCGCGACCCGGAGCATGGTCACAAATTCCCGGTTGACATGAGAGGGCTCTCTAATAAGGAAAGTACCCTATTGCGACGCCTTCTACTCTTCGATGTCTGGCGAATACGTGGCAGTGATGCTGCTCTGGCGTATTTGGATGATGATTTAACAGACTACTCAACCCAGGATAAAGCAGCGCTTAGTCGCATTTTAAAAAAGGAAGATCAACTGTGGACAGATTGGATTAGCGATCGGAATGTGTTTGCAGCGATTAGTCGAGATGACGAGGCTTGGGAAATCTTCATAAAAGGAATTACCCACCTCAAGGAAGGATACTATCGTGACGCGATAGATATTATAGGCAATGCTAAGGTCGCGAAGAAAGATATCTTTGAAGGTAATCTGTATGTTTCCTATTATGATCCATTGACCTACTATCTACTTGCTGATGCTTACCATCAGAGGGGAATTCAGGTGCTGAATACTGCCCTAGCCCTCGAATTTATTACACCTGATTCATTGAAGTTTCAGATGATGAACGTTATTACGTTACTTGGTGCTATAGCCGGATGCGACCAAGAAACAAAATATGTAAGTTCACTGAGCCAGCTACTCAGCAGCGATTATTTTCTCCAACATCAAGATCTCTTTAGGGAACTAGTCTGTGAATACCCTTTTAGACTCACCGCAGATTGGTTTTCCTCGATTTCAGCAGCCCCAGACAAACGTGATGATCCTTTGCAGAAATCCTGGGTTATGCAAGATTGGCAAATTCTTCAAGGCGACCACTTGGCAGAGATTATGACTACTTTTTTAGCTGATGTGGACCAGGTACCATCGGAGGATGTAGAGAACCTTCTGGTGGATTTGAACAATACCCCTGAGACGATGGATAGATATCCCATCCTGTTGCCTTCCTTTTTGAGGAAACTGTGTATGAGTGAATATCGATTCGTTTTTAAACATCAAATTCAGGCTATTTGTGAAAAGCTTATTTTTGATGTTGCTCGATCATCTAATACTTTATTACGAAATCGACCAGCATTTCTTTTAAGTACAATTAGTGTGTTTCGCTGGCATGGGGGACGTCTCCCCGACGGGATTGGATTCTTGATTGAGCTAGGTGAGAGGGACCAGGGATTATATCCGCTACATCAGCTGTTAAAGATATTTATTAATCAATTGATCGAAACTTAGCCATTCAGGAATACTGTTGTTCATCACTTCATTATGAGGAAGATAATGCGAAATCTGGGGCTTTTTTCTTTATCCTTTATAACTCTTATTTCGTTACACGGGCAAGTCAGACAAGATCATAGTCTATTCTATAATGTCTCCTATCTTGAGCCCAACACATTGGATCCAATACACGGAACGTATTATCTAGAAGGTGTTCAGGCGATCGAGATGATTTACAGCCGGTTATGGAACTGGAATAAGGACTTGGCGATGGTTCCAGATCTTTGCGAGATAGTTCCCGATCAAGATGGTGTAATTCAGATGCTCAAGCGGGAAGTGGGGAATCTAAACAAATGGCAAGTAAAACTTAAGAAGGATCTCAAATGGCCTGATGGAAGACAAATTACTGCAGAGGATGTAAAGTTCAGTTTTGATCTGTATAAGACTCCAGAATGTGACTTCTGGGGTCGTAAGGCACTTGAACGAATCAGGCAAATAAAGATCGTGGATGACCAAACAGTGGAATTTGTATGTAATCCAAATCATACAATGCAAGTACGCGGCATCCTACCGCTTATTCAGATTCTGCCCAAACACAAGTTGATTGGTCAAGTTCTTGTACGTGGCAGTGACTTCTCTCGAAATCCAATGGGGAGTGGACCATTTCAGCCGGTATCCCAAAGAGATCGTGCAATTACTGACCGAATCTCTGGAACGGTAATTCTTAAGAGAAATAATCTGTATCATGACTGGTCCACTGCCTCAAATATTAACTATGTAAAGATTAATCAGGAGCGCATACTCGCCTCAGTAATAGACAAATTGGTCAATCCCAATCGAAAGGAGGATTGGTCAACTATTGATATAGTTCTTGATATACCAAAATCCCCCACTCTCTATAATAACATAAATTCGCGAGGAAGACAGCACCTGGATTTTTTAATATACAATTCCAACTCATGGTATGGGATTGCATTCAATACGATTAAGCCCGTATTGAAAAACCGTGATGTGAGGATAGCTCTTACGCTTGCCGTCCCTGTGGATCAGTTGATCAAGGACTACTATGCCCAGGTACCCATAGCCGGTCAGAGTCGTTCAGCAGCCACACGTGTAACTGGTCCGTATAATCCCCTGTGGGGGCTTGGCGATGATACGCTTTCGGTGAGAGCGTATAACCTTCAAGTTGCAATGCAAATGTTGGATCACCAAGGGATATACCTAAACAGCAAAGGTGACAAGAGATTATATAACGACGAACCAGTTACCCTGAAGATGATTTATCATGGGGGACGTGTACCCAGAGGTAGCCCCGAATCACAGGTGATTGGTCAAATTGTGGAATATTTCCGCAAGGAATTAAAGATTGAATTAAATGCGGTTGATTTAGATGGCAAAACCTTTGCTGATGTGCTCACTAACCGTAAAGAAGACTATGATATGGTGTTTATTTCATATGAATTAGGCTGGGGCAGCAACCTAGAGACGCTTTTCACGAAAGATTCTGAGAGCAATATCACTAACTATACCTCACCAACACTTTCCGACTATCTAATTGGCTTCAGCAATACAACAAGTTCTAAGACACGGATCGAATACTCCAAACTAATACACAAGCATCTTTATGATAATGCCCCGTATATCTTTCTCTATCGGGTTGAAAAAATAGTAGCCTTAAGAAAAAGTCTCCAGACCCGTTACAACTTTGTACCCCGCTACTTTTTCACACACATAAGTGATTGGTTTTTCGAGATAAGATAATGACCACTCGAAATGACAATAGTATTTCCTCTCAGGTTATACGCGATGTCATAAGAACTGTTCTGATCATCATCATCGCGCAATATATCATTTTCACAATTCTCTATAGTTATGAAGCAGATAGCGTCTTACACAGGCACGGGGAGAGTATTATCACAGCATACATCCACTGGTTTCGCTCATTCTTATTTTTTGACTGGGGAATGGTGCACGACCAGGGACTTAAAATAGTACCTCTTAAGTTTGCAGATAACGAGGTTGGGCTCCTGCCCTACGTGGGCTCGACATTACTTTATGGAGTATCAGGCATTCTTCTCGCGGTGACGGTGTCAACTCTACTAACATATATTCATATATTTAAGTATTCCGGCCCAGCTCGCAGAGCATCCTCATTTCTTTCGAGCTTATCAGGATTCCATATCATCATCTTTTGTTTCATTATCAAGATTGTCCTGGATCACCACTATGGATTCAGTGTGTTGTTGCCGATATCTATAGGATTAGGAAGCTATATGTATGCAGATATAGCAAACTTTCAACACTTACAGATGAGAGACCTGAAACAAAGTGACTTCATGATTGCAGCTAAGGTGTTCGGGGATAACGAGTTCATATATGCCAGGCGAAGCATTGCTCTTGGTCTTCTAAGCCAGTGGAATTCTCTTGTTGGTACTATGTTTGTGAGTACTGTTATTGTTGAAATATTCTTCAAGATCGAAGGTATCGGCTATGCTATAGAACGTTATCTATTATTGCCCAACCTTCAGTTTCCGGATCTCAAAGTAGAATCGGAATTATTCATGGCAATATCGACGGTTATTATCACAATTATTGTTATCCTCTCATTAGTAAAAACAATTCTTGCACGAGTATTATCTAAAGGATTTATCAAATAAATATCAGACTCTATATCATATCTTGCTTGCTTATGATACTAGTCGTAGTAGGGTCATATGCTGCGTTTGTATCACGCGATAATGAAAATATTAAGTACCGTGATGAATCTGAGGATTTACTGAGATGGGCTGCCCCACTCACACCATGTATTATTGATCGTTACGGACAATTAGAATATGGAGCCGTACCCTTATTAGGCACCGATATGCATGGCGGTAATATTGCCTTACGAATTTCGAGGGCTATACTAACGAATCTGAAGCTCGCAGTCCTTGGTTCACTATGGCCTTTTCTTCTATTTGGAATTACTGCCGGCATACTTATTGGCTACGATCAATCAGACATTAAAAGGATATTTAAAGAAAGGGGTCGTATACCGTATCGCATACTCCAGCAAATAGTTGACTGGCTTGTCGAGGTACTCCATGCAATGCCACAACTCCTATTACTTCTAATAGCGGTTGTAGTCACCAACAAGACATTGGAAAATAGTTACACGAGGATGTTGGTGATTATGATGAGTTTAGGGTTTATTTCCATCCCTAAATTGGCCTTGACCATTAAAGATCGGATAGGATTTCTCGAGAGCGAAGAGTTTATCATCGCAGCAAAAGCTTCTGGTCTATCTGATCGTCAAATAATCTTTCGCCATATACTTTATTACGACATGGCTGGTGTAATTGTCAGCCAGATTACTTATATGATGCTGCAATCGGTTATGATTGAAACAGTTGTCACTTTCCTGGGGTATGGCATAAAAAGCTCCAGATATGAGAGCATTGGTAAGCTTATCATTGAGTATCAAAACGACTTACCTATTCAGGGGGCAGGATCACCGCTGGCTATTATACCGCTTCTAACACTTGTGATTATTTCGATAGTTGGAAACATGGTTGTCAAAGTCCTTGATGAACAATATGCCTGACTACAGTCCCATAATAGAAGTTAAGAACCTCACTATACTGCACAGGCGCCCAAAGTCCGGTGGATTCCTACCACACTTTCGTCTCCAGGCCGAGACAGGCTATCTGGTGAATAACGTTAGTATGGTTGTGTCTAATAACCGAGTGCATGGTGTGGTCGGGGAATCTGGTAGCGGCAAGAGTCTCACAGCCAAATCCATTCTTGGTCTGGTGGACTGTAATCCCGGTATCGTCGGAGGTGAGATTAGCTATTATGATGAGCTGGGGAAAAGGATTACTATTTTTTCCGCTCCTAGCATCACTCAAGTAGGACATCAGCCGTCTTCAAAGTATTCAAGTTATAGGCGTTTCAAGTTCACCCGAGATTTTCACGAAATCCAGACATTACTCGCTAATTACAGAGATTATTCCACAGCTATTGATCTTTATGTTTTACAGAAAAATGGGGAATGGAAAATTCAGCATCATACTATTAATCCCTCTGATGAGTCCCTACCCGATATCGAGGAAGGAAAGAATACAAGGTACATATTTGTATACAGGGAATGGTCTACGTATTCTAGTGCGCGGAGTATCGCGCAAATTGAGAACCGCCAGAAAGAGTTAGGATTAAGGGGTAACATAATATCAATGATCCTTCAAGATCCAAATACTTTTCTTAATCCATATTGGTCGATTGAGAAGCAAATCCGTCGCCGGTTACGGCATGTTCCTGAAGACTATCGCACACCAGAAGATCCAACAGATATTGGTCGTATAAAGACTATTCTCGGACAAGTGGATCTCGATGATCAGACCGGTAAGTTCCGAGAATCCTATCCGCGACAGTTGAGTGGAGGGCAGGGACAAAGGGTGATGATAGCTTTAGCGCTAGCTGGCAAGCCCCGACTTCTTATAGCAGATGAACCGACTACTGGTTTAGATGTGACGAAGCAGCTGGACATCATTGATCTATTTGGGCAGTTGAGCGAGGCAAACCGGACATCGATTGTGATTTCTCATGATATAAACTTTTTACGCAATATCGCCGACGAATATACTATTATGTACGCGGGTTTTGATCTGGAGCATGCATCCCGTGAGGCGATTCTGAATAAGGACAAGATTCATCCATACACTGCGCGGCTTGTTGAGATTGCCGACGCTCACCTTTCTGAACGCTCGGGATCGAAGACCAATCCCTACGACTTCATCTCAAAGGAAGTTCCAGATCCTTACCAGTCGGAGTTTAGGGGATGCCCTTTCGCAAATCGCTGTCATAAAAAAGATGAACTTGCTGTGTCTTATGGTGCCACCCTATGTGAGAATGTTCTCCCACCCTTGATTGATGTTGATAATCAAACAGTTGATGAGTTAACGACCATAACAAGAACTAGTGGCATTCATCTTGTGCGCTGTTGGCTCTACTTTTCTGGAGAAATCAATTGAACCTAGTTTTCCAGATACCACGACTTGACATCACCTATGGGAACGGCAAATTCGTCCTTGGAGGAATTGAAAATCTAACGATCAGACAAGGGGAGATTCTTGGTATCCTCGGTGAGAGTGGCTGCGGGAAATCAACATTCGGCAAGTGTCTTGTGGGTTTGCTGAGTCAACTTGAATGCCACCGTCTTAATGTAAGCAGTATATCATTCCGTGGTAAAGTCAGCGAAATAAAGTATCTGCAAAATGCACCCCTTATTCAAGGAGGCAATCTCTTTACCTGCACGAGGGGGGAGTTGCTTGCCTACCGTAAAGAAGTCCAAATGATTTTTCAGAATCCTCGCGCCTCGCTGAATCTGAATATACCGGTTGAAAAACTCCTCGATGAGGCAGTTAAGATTGGCGCCCCTAATCTTAAAAAGAAAGACCGTTCTGATATTTACAGACATTATGCTGAACTGTTCGATGTCGGTGGAGATAGCTGGCAAAGGATGGCTAGGTCTAAGCCAAGACAGCTAAGCGGCGGAGAGCGACGAAGAGTAAGCGTTGCTAAAGTATTCTGCTCCCAACCGGATGTGATCATTGCTGATGAGCCAGTGGCAGGTCTAGATGTTTCCGTACGAGGAAAGATTCTGAATGCCATCTATAGCGAATGGAAGGAACGCAAAAATAAATGGATGACCGGCAGGTGTCAAAATCCGTTGACGATAATAATCATTTCGCATGACTATCAATTAATTAGGGAAATCTGCGATCGAATATTTGTTTTTTACGGTGATGTCCATGTTAAACGAGGCACAATTGTTGAAATTTTTGAAAGCAACACTAAATCATGGCATCATCCCTACATAGAGGAACTAGCAGAGGCTAATACATATCTCAAGAATTTCAATAAGACTAGAAGGCTGGATAAAAAGGCTTCTACAGAAGGCATTCCAGTAGGGGGGAAAAGGGATTTCAGTCGGAACGGCTGCGTCTACGTTCAGCGGTGTCCGCACAGTCAAGATATCTGTTACGATGAGGTTCCATTATCACAGAGAGGAGAGAATCAAGTTCGATGTATCATGGGATAACCACCTGAAAATTATTCGATCATGAGATACAGTTTTGGATTCATATTAATTCTGGTGTTCCAGGGACTAATTGACAGCTCGTATGGCAAAGAGTCTAGTCTTCAGTATTTTCTCCACGATCTTGATCGGTATCAATCTCTTCAATTGCCTGAGCTGACGCTGCAGCTCACAGCAACAGAGGAAGGACACTTTCTTGAATCTGGATACAAGTTACAGATAGCCGTAGAGACAACGCGTGGCAATAACCGTCTCAAGTGGTTTGAAAAGGGGAACTTATTTGGATTTCTCTTTGAATATAACCTGCATTTCCGGAAAACAGAATTTGAAATATTCCGTCGCTGGGTACCATTTCTAAAGCCTATCCTGGTAAATGACCATTTAGAGGGCAATGCGCGTAAGAAATTCGAAGCAAAATTGAATTACTTTGAGGAGGGGAATCTTAGCATTTTTGAGATTGGCATTAGGGATCAACTGGCAAGCACGGATGTACTACGGATTAAGGGACTTAAGCTAAGACCTGAGGATCCGGGCAAGGAGGTGGGGAACACTATCATCAAGTACCGGTTCGTACGCTCGGGTCGTAGGCAAGAGGCAACGAAATGGAAAAATCTTCCGGTTGGCGAGATCAGGATCGGGATAATATCAGTACTTCAAGTAAATCCCGTGCGGTATGTAGTCGAGGATTTTGAAACAGCCTTAGCTACGCTACACCTTAAAACAGGGCAGTATGCCCAATTAGAGGAAGGCCATTCCCTTGAGATCTATCTAGAGTCAGTATATCCACGTTCTGCCCGAGTGAAGTGGAATACAAGCTCAGAGATCGTAGTTCAACTCATAAGAGATGGGAAACGAAGTTCTGTAGTTCAATCTGAGGCGGAGATTAAGGGTGACAGAGTCAGCCTAAAACTCAAGGGTGTAATTGAGGAAAGTCAAGAATTCCTGATTACCGGTCTTAAAATTGAAACTACGAAGCTTAATACCACAACTCTAATACTCAATTATGATATTCGAGCTCTCCCTGAAGGCCGATTTGCTCTCCTCCGGCGTGTTGAAGCCTCATTATTAACCAAGGATCAGGTGCTTGAACAGTTCTTATTCCGACCATATGTGGGACTTGCAGCTGATGTAATACCTGTCATCAATAAACGTTCTGGTGGCAAGATCTCTGTCATAGTTAATCAGTCCCTAACTGATCTAGAAGAAGAGGTACCTACACATGAACCTACACGCCTAGTAATGCCTGGAGATCGGATTACCTTAATCCTTCCGAGCGATACTCCAATTCAATGGCAAGAGCCAACAGCTAGGACTGAATATAATGGTTACTCACTTCGTCGTCTTGATGCACGACGCATGCAACTCGTAGTAGAAGCTCCTTTTTCTGATATACTCAGGATTGATGGAATAAGAATCGCTCCTTCCCGGCTTTCAGCAAAGGATGTACAAATATCATATACATTTAATTATGCTCAAGAAAAGCAGTTTATGTTTGAGCGGGGCATCTCGTCTGGTTTCCCAACGATGCGAATGGAACAGGTGAAGGTTGTTAAGGAAGACCAAAAGACTGTTCTGAAAGATATTCACTTGGACGAGGATAACCTGGTCTCGACTATTTCAGCTGGAAGCCTTATTCGAATGTATATTGATAATCCCCTTATTCTGTTTGATATAGGTCGTATTCTTAACGTCGAAATAATAAATAAGCAGACCAACTTAGCTACGCATGATCTCATTCTAGATTTGGGATCGTCGAACGAGGATACACTTGTATTCCGGTCAATGAAAAATATAGATCCTGGATCCTCTTATACTCTTAGGGATATTCCAGTAAATGTGGAAAAAGAAATTACGCGAGCTGCAAATATCATTTATTTAATCTCGTCGAGGGGATCACAAATCTTCAGGAACCAGGATTCTGAAGCGATCAAAATTGCACGGCTGGAAATTGAAGCCGATTCACAGGAATTTTATGCCACAATCGATAATACTAGGAATATTCATCGATTAAGCCCGATAGTCCTTACCATTGATAGCGATGCTGGCTTGATCCAAAGAGGAGAAGGTATTGAGATATCATTTGATACACCCGAGATTGAATGGTTTCAAAGTTCACAGTCTTCGACCAACCAACAAGATACAAAAGTATCCTATATTGACACCAAGGAGGGGCGTGCAAAAAGGCTAGTAATCCAATTTCGACGGGAAAGTCGGGGCCATGAGAGGATAATACTTACGAATGCTACTATTGCTCTAGTCGATCATTTTCGATCTGTCAAAGACGCGGAAATGGGATTCCGTCTAACAGCAGATTCAACGTTTATCATAACTTCAGCAGCGACCATAGCATATGCTGAAGTCGGATTTTCTAGCTCACACGATCAAGTGTTCTTTCTGGACCAAGACGATTGGCAACTCTATAACATTCTAATTAAAACCCGTGGTCTTCAGGATGAATTCAAGAATAATCAGATAGTGACTATCATGCTTCCTGAACAATCTGATCTGGTATGGTCCAGAAGTAGTCAGGTTAACCTCGAAACGACTGCGGGGCGATCACTCGGTAACACTCTCCGTGTTAGAGGCCATTTAGCCATGATCGAATTAGAACAGGATTTATATGACCCTAGAGATGAGTTCAATGAATCCCTAAACCTTTTAGTCAGTGGATTAAAAATCCAAAAGACTGATAAGATCCTTAAAGATGGATTCTCATTGATGCTCTCTCTAGATGAGGGACGAAGTATCGTCGCTCTTGATAATGGAGGTTCGACGAAGAAAATAATTCTACCAGCAGAGGAAATTGATGAGAAGATAATCCAACTACTTCACGAACAAATATTTGCCATGCGCACCGGGGCTGTTTTGGATATACGTCTTCCTGAACAGCCTGGTCTAGTCTGGGATACTAGCCGAACAAGAATCATTGAGGGTTGGATCAATGAGTTCAACTTCAGTTCTCTCGACCCGAATATAACTTACTCGAAAGATAGGAAAAGTGCGAGAATCTCTATTGACAAGGGATATGGACAATTAACTCAAGGCTTGACGATAAACGGTATTGATAAGAAGCGCCTTTCGATCAGTGGGCTTCGAATTCTTAGAGAAAATAATTTGAATGATGCGCAAGCACTAAGACTCATCTTGGAGACTCCTTATGGCACCAGGGAAGTGATTAGTAATAAGAGAATTGATCCTCACGATTGGGAAATTGAACTGGGAATTCTGGGTAGTGCTGACGGTTATAGTGAAATAAATGAGGAGTCTTTTTCGAATGCAAGTCTTGAACCACTTATTTGGATTCGACCACCTCAGATAAAGAATCCCCAAGGACATGGTATCTTGGATGATCGCCAGATCCTTGTTTATGGAGCAGACAAGACACTTCTCTACAATCCACTGATCAGAGATTTTAATCCCAATGATACCAAATTAGCAAGATCGGTTCTATTTAACACTACCGATTTTATTGATTTGTTATACACCAGTACTGAACCGAAAGGGAAGAATTGGAAATCATGGTACTATCTTGCCTGGGCTAAGTATGATGCACAGATAAGTGGCCTCAGTGACTACCTCGATGAACAAATCTACAACAAGATAGGAAGCGAACTACTTACTAGAACCTTCTACAGAGATGACCTTGCTTTAGCCGATACGCTTGGTTTTAATCCTAGAACAATTCACATTGAGTATCCTGTGCCGGACTCCAAAAGTCCTCGAGTATTAGTCATGCGCCAGATCAATGCTGCGCAGCGTCAAATAGAAGCAAGGAATCTAACCGAAGCTGAGGTAATTCTATTAGGAACATTGAAGACCATCGAAAATCTGAAAGAGGATAATAAGGATGAGTTGCTGGACCTGTATCAAGCCACTGTTCTCCTGATGCTTGGAAAAATATCTATCCGGCTGCAAGACACCAATTATGAAAATTTTCGATCAAGCTATGCCTTTAATAACTTTTCTCGTGCTCTTGTACTATATCGAGAAGCAGAAGGACATCAGGACTACAAACCGAGCATGATTGATACGATACAAACATACCAAGATAAGATAGTGAGAATGGTGAGACAAAGAGATCATCGTCAATCCGGGATACGTTTGCCAGTGGATACGTCTCCGACCATTAACAGGTTCGATAGCACTTTTGTAACAATCAATTTCAGGTATGATCACGACTACACCTATAGGATCAAAGGGATAGATGGATATGGAATGCGATACTACCATGGAGATGGAAAAGTATCGCGTGTAAACTCTCGTAGCCAGAATCATTTTGGCGATCAGATTCAACTCAGCAACAGTGGGGCCTATAAGATTGATTTCCGCCCGGGCCGACAAGCTCTGAAAAATCTATTCGTATCATCAATTCTTGGCTTTTTGGCATTTTCACTTTACGCGCTATGAATCACATAGAAATCCAGATATCGCTATGCCCAATACCCCTAAGATCTGTAGTTCTTGTGGTTTTGGGGCTATTCATTGTAGGAATACTAAAATCTCAGACATGCGACAAGCAGACTATTATGAATACCCTGACGTATTCAAATGAGATCATCCAAAATGAACTGTTTGACGAGGATGAACTAATCCGTATCGAATCAGAAATTGAAAGGATGCTGGAGGGGTGCCGTGATAGCAATATTACTGGACGAGATACACTTGAATATTACATACTCCTGCAACTATACAAGATCAGTGAATCTCGAGCTGATATTGAGAAAATGGTTACCCTTCTTACTAGATTATCAAGAAGGAACATTACGATTGAAGAGTTTAATCCAACGATCATGCTGCATGGAATCTCTCAGATCTACGCTCCTTTGCGTATTAGCTATCCAGGCGAAGACATGACAAGCATGGCGGTAATTAAGAGTGTGCAAGGAGGTGACACAAGAGATGTAATTATGGAGCTGCTTCCCCCGGTGGATGCATGGGCGGGTGATATTGATCAGAAAAGGAATCTAAAACGTATCGAGCTTATCACACAACGTAGCCGGGCTGGGAACTTTCCACTATACTTCGATTCATATGATGAAACCGATGGTTATTTCTATTTTGAAGTACCTTATGTACCTCTTCTACCGGAGAGCCAGAACTCTGCTATGTGGTATGCCATTACTTTTGATGGTAAAAAACGATACAGAACCAATTTTTCTGACAACATGACTGAACAGGAGCGTATCATAGAACTAGAACCCCTTGAGAACTGGATTTTAGTCAAGCAGATACCAGAAAAATATGTGTTGCTGACTCTGCACCGTGATACTAGAGTTCGGGTTCTGAACAAGGCAGAACAACGATATTTAAAAAGTAATGAGTTTTTTGTTATCGATCAGGGGAAAGAGAAGGAATATTATCTGCCTTCCAACCAGAACTATAGTATTGAGATTACGACCCCTGGAAATCAGCTATTCCGGAATATTGAAAGGGTGGCGTGGCTTACTTCTCTGATATTACTTGCCTATACTCTGATTACGATTGCCGGTTAAACCTCACAACAAGTTTTGGGAGGACTTATGGTTAATCGCTCACTTCTAATGGTGATATTCCTTTTGTTTGTGGGGAATATTACCATCCTTCATAGTCAGATTCGGACCGTGCCACATCCGAAGCGGTCTCATCTAAACAATATATGTTGGTCAATAGACTCCAAAATGCTCGCGTATGAATCCTTTGATGTTGAATCGGATGAACCTCCAAGGATATATATATACTCCCTTGATGATACTCGAACCAAACCCTTAACAAAGGTTGAAGATGATCCCTTCTTCAGCAGTAGAGTGGGGGGTACATCGAATAATTCAAAACGCTTACCTGCTTGGAGCCAAATTGACACTGTGCTTTATTTGCTATATCGGGATCCAGGGAGCATATTCAAGTCGGAACGATTGTTAGGGAAGACTCGAGCGATATCCTTTGAAAATCTTCCTCAACTAAGTGGTGAAATTATTTATTCGGTCTATAAAGACATTAAACAATATGCCACCGGTCTGGAATCAGATATCTCAGAATATCACTTATGGTATGATCAAAGGGATTCCATTGAGATCTTTTTCGCGAAACTCACCAGCAAACCACATCTGATATTTTATGCATCACCTTGGGGGCTGGAACCACTCCCTAATATGGAGACTCGGATGAGTCAAATTGATATTATTGATTCGTTCTGTCTCTCTAGCGACGGGGAGTGGCTTTCATATGTATCCGGTGTGGATAATAAAAAGCGAATTGTCATAGGTGAACTGAATTGGGACGCGTCGTATGGTGGAACTATTATATCTGCTCATTACTGTACGCTAAGGCTTACAAAAACAGACCCAGGTATTTTACAAGAACCTCTCTTTTCTCCCACCAGTCCCACAACCCTCGCCTATATTGAATTCATCCCCGTTGATGAACTCACATTAAGCAACGAATTGCACATCATTAAAAATTGGCCATCATTTGCTCAGCCAATAAAGGGAGAAAATAGAGATGGATGCAAAGATATCAGACAAGCGACAGGTACTGGCAGTAACATAATTGTGAAAAAAGATATCTACCGTAATGAGAAAAATAAGATTCCCAGACCCAATGCAACGAGTTATTCCTGGCACCCGGATGGCAAGCGAGTATTCTACATTAATTCAAGCCGCGAGATAGAATATGTTGATGTGTCTGGGTCTGAACTACAGTATGAAGTTCTCTATGGTGAACAAATTCAACACGCTGAACAGCTAGCAATCTCGCCCGATGGGCAGTTTATGGCCGTCCTTATCCATAAGCAGATTGCTGAAAGTGAAGCTCTAACAGCCATCCAAATTATTTCTTTGCCACTCTAGCTCAATGCCTCGATACAGAATCTTCTTTTGGGCTATAGTTTCATCTTTGATTATCGATCAGGCAACGGCTCAAGATGTAATCAAATGCGAGGATATTTAGTCGTCCCTGAAAAACTGCATAAAGCACACTATATTAATGACATACGTTGTATAACTTATCTAAATTATCACCAGGAAACGATCTCATAGCCTTTAAACAAGGAATCAACGTTTAGTGGCTCTTTTGGGACTTTGCCCATGAATAAAAAGCGAATAATTATTTACATAATAGCGTTTTTGCAAATATACATAACGAAAGCATATTCACAAAATACGGCACCATATATATCTGATATAACAAACCAGGAAACAAAGGAAGATTCTTTACTTGGACCAATTGGGTTTACAATAGGTGATAATGAAACACCTGCAGAAAACCTAATTGTAACAGCCATATCAAATAACCAAAACCTAGTTCCAGATGACAGTATAGATATAGGAGGAACAGACACTAATAGAAATATTTCAGTAAACCCTACTTCAGATAGCACAGGAGTAACAACTATCACAGTAACAGTTGATGACGGAGAACTAACAGATTTCGATACATTTGATGTGACGGTAACCCCGGTGGGAGACACGCCGGTGGTGGATAATATCGCCACCGATGAGGATACGCAGTCGGGTCTGATCTATGTGGACCGTCATGCTGCGGATGGCGCCGAGGTGACCCACTTCAGG
>SDBT01003633.1_pt1 | contig 26548 bp, 24 predicted proteins | sample 2277101 | NCBI WGS metagenome assembly SDBT01 (sample SAMN10404973, study PRJNA504765) | marine sediment metagenome | isolation source: marine sediment core GS10_PC15, 103 cmbsf | place: Arctic Ocean: Southern Knipovich Ridge | collected 2010 | reverse complement strand
TCAGAAAGCGCCTTGTAGATTATGACGACGTTTTGAATAAACACAGAGAAATAATTTACAGCCGCCGCCGCCAGATTTTAGACCTGGAAGCTAAAAAAGAGGACGCCAAAAAACCCGAGGCGACCAAACTTCGAGAGATGATGATGGAAAAAATAGAAACAGAAATTGAAAATGTTATTAACCTCGCCCAAACCGAAGACAAAGGAACTGACTATGAACTAGTATCAAAGGAATTTTTCAGTATTGTCCCATTTGATGAGGCATCCCAGACAAAAATCCGTGAAGAAATAGAAAAAAAACCGGAAAATGAAAAAATAAAAGAGTTTCTTTTTGACCTTGCCAAAAAAATCTACGAAGCTAGGGAAAAGCAGTACGGAGATGATGTTTCAAGGCAGATTGAAAAGTTAGTTTTGCTAAACACTATTGATTCTCTTTGGATAAATCACTTGGAAGATATTGATTATTTACGAGAAGGTGTTGGCCTTCGAGGATATGCAGCGAAGGATCCACTGGTTGAGTACAAAGGCGAGTCTTTTAAACTGTTCGAAAGCTTACTAAGATCAATCGATTATGAAGTAGTTCACCGAATTTTCAAAATTCAGCTTCAGCAGCAATCCGCACCCACTACAGCCACAGCCGACTCAACTCAGACAACTACAAGTTCGGTCAGTACGGCCAGTGGAGATGAGCCTCCAGAGCCGGAAATCAAGAAGAAAATCGGCCGCAATGACCCCTGTCCCTGTGGAAGTGGATTGAAATACAAACGTTGTGGGTTAATAGATAGCCCGGCACATCAAGAAAATTTGTCCAAGGCTAAAGCCTAATATTATTCTGATCTTCCAAGTAACTCCAAATGTGACTTGACAAAATACAACAATATGTAATACAATGTGTTACATAATGAAACTCAAATCATCACAAAGAAAAATTTTAAATGTATCTATTACCCCAACGATCGAGAATGAAGTAACTTCAATTGCAAAGCAGGAGCAAAAAACTAAAAGTGAGGTAGTACGCGATGCCATAAGCCAATACAGTATTTCAAGATCTTTAAACAAAATCTATGCGTATGGAAGAGAACGATCCCAAAGTTTAGACATCGAAACCTACGAAGATATTGAAAGAATAGCTGGGTAATGAAAGTAGTTTTTGATACTAACGTCCTAATTGCTAACGCTTTAAAAGACGGATTTACCAGAGAGATATTTGAACTAGCAGCCCACGGCAATATAGATCTCTTAACCTCAAATCCAATCCTTTCTGAATTAGAAGAAAAACTTAAGATCAAATTTTCTTGGGAAGAATCAAAGATAACTCAGTATCAGAAAGTAATACTAGAAATATCCCAAGTTATAGAACCTACAGAAAAAATAGACGTCATAAAAAACGATCCAGATGATAATAAAATTCTCGAGTGTGCTGCTGCTGGAAAAGCTGATCTAATAGTATCGTCAGATAAGGATTTAATAAAACTTAAAAATTTCCAGGGTATTGGGATAGTTCACCCTAGAACTTTATCTTGGACCTTTCCTGAACACTTCAAGAAGAACGAGCCTTAAGGGCTTTAGCAATTAGTTAAAGAAGCGGTTTTTAACCCATGGGTGAATCATTAAACTGGCTCTCGGGTCAGGCCTGCTTGAGAAAATCGGCTGCGGATACAATTTTAGTACCTTCAAAACCCTTCAAAGGTAAAATGTGCCGTTTGTCCCCAGAAACAATGAAATGAGCCTTTGCCTCTTTGGCTGCTTCCAAAATCCTATTATCCGAAGGGTCTTCTTTTATAACAGACACCTTAACTTTAGGTGTAATGATTTTAGCAAACCTAGAAATACCTACTAAAACGTCTTCGACTTCTAATTGTGACCAATTAAACTTCTCCCTTAATTTACCAGCAAGCTCCAAAAGAGTAGCCCGGCTTGTAAAAAGCTCGATTTCACCCTTTCTAGCTAAATCTAAGCAAGTCTGGGGGTTTCCTCCAAAAATAATTGCGGAGATGTAGATGTTAGTATCGAAAACTATTTTAGGTTTGGGATGCATGCAGAATACGCTCGATATCTTCCTCGCTGGTTATCTTAAACTCACGAGCTGTCTCTTGGCCCCTCTTGTAGATTTTTTGCCACCGTCTTTCTTCTGCCTCTTGGTCAATCAAAGAAGAGATGAAAGCGCTTCGAGATTGCCCACGAAACCTGCGGGTTTTCTCTAATTTATCAGCGATTACTCTAGATAAAGAAACCGAAACTACTTCTGTATTTCTAGTAACATTTTTCATACAGTGTAATAATAATCCCGTTTAACCAACTTGTCAACCTTTCACATCTAAAAGGCCTCTTTACACCCGTAAGACAATTTTAAGATTATAGTTACTTGAACCCTTAGGTGACCCATTACGCTAGCACTTCAAGAAAAGCGGTCTATAACCCGCAAAGTGGTCACAGGATATAAGAGCACCTAAATTTTTGGGTGGAACGAAAATATTTGGTTACGGAGTATACTATAAATGCTCCTCAACATAAAGGTTAATCGGGCTATTCAGGCGTCTCTTGAAGAGGAAGAGCTAGGTAAAAAGTTGAGCCTTCACCCAAAGTGCTTTTCACTCCGATTTGCCCACCAAGCTTATCGGTGATGAGCTTGCAGATATAAAGCCCTAGGCCCGTACCTTCCTGAGAGCGGGAAAGGGAAGGCTCAAGCTGGGAAAATTTTTTAAATAGATTCTTCTGTAGAGCTGGCGCTATTCCCTGACCTTGATCGCTAACGGCGATTTTTACCCAGCCAGCAACTGGTTTGCTTGCCGAGATAGTAATAGTTTGGCCCTCATCGCCGTATTTGGTTGCATTATCAACAAAATTGTAAACAACTTCTGAAATTTTTTCTCTATCGCTATTTATCACGACATCCTTTTCTTCTATGTTAGTGGTGAGTTTCAGATTCTTGCTTCTTATCAGAATTTCTAGAGCCGGTAGCATTGACGGCACAAACTCTGATAAATTAATCGGCTCGAGATGAACGGTTTCTCTACCGCTTTCAAAACGGGTGATCGTCAATATCCTTTTGGTGACGTGATTAAGACGTACCCCTTCTTCGTGGATAATATCCACATATCTTCGTTGCTCGGAAGAAAGACCTGTTTTCTGTTCAGCCATAATTTTGCTTAGACCGACGATTGAAGTCAGAGGAGTCTTGAGCTCATGGGCAGAAATATTTAAAAAGTCATCCTTTGATTTATCTAGCTCCTGTAGGCGCCTAACCACCTCTTGCGTCTCTTTCATCTGAGTAACATCTCTACAAATCACCAAGATTCCCGTCGGTTTTCCTTTTTCGTCTTTCAACAAAGTATCTGAGTTGCGGGTTGGGAAAGGTGTTCCGTCCTTCCGGAGATGGTCATGATCATCAGACCAAGATCCTGCCTCCTTTACCTGGTGTAGACCCTCCTGAAGATGTTTTAACTGCCCACTAACGTGTATTTTTTCAGTTTTTAATCCGATCATTTCCTTTAGGGTATAGCTGTGCATTTTTGCAAAAGCGTCATTTACATAAACCAACTTTCCATCGAAGCTATATATAGCTATTCCATCAACAGACTGACTAACAGCAGAGCTCAATGTCCTGATTTCCTCTTCTACTTTCTTCCGGGCGGTGATGTCACGGTCAATGCCACGATATCCGTGAAAATCTCCCTTCTCATCAAAAACCGGAACACCACTGGTCTCGAGCACTACAATTTGTCCATTCTTGTGTAGATTACCATTCTCTAAGCCCTCGAAGGCTCTTCTAACCTTGATAATATTCTCGAACTCAGCTGCGACACGTTTTACCTCTTCTGGGAGCATAAAATCAAATGGGGTCTTACCAAGGACTTCATTAGGCTCATATCCCAAAAGGTCCTTTATCATTGGACTGGCATATATGTAGACTCCATTCTGATCTACTTCCCAAATCCAATCGCTTGTGCTTTCGGTCATTGCTCGGAAACGCGCCTCACTCATCTTTAATGCTTCTTCTGCGTCCTTGCGCCCAATAATATTAACCACATCTTTACCGAGATTCTTAATCAAAGTCTCCTCTTCTGTAAGGAATGGCCGTTCGTCAAAAGCGGGCTTTTCTTCTAGGTGATATACTTCGATGCTTCCTTTTTTCTTACCTGAAACTATAATGTCAGCGGACAGCTTCCACTTGGTTTCTTTGAAATTTTTCGTCCGATATTCATAGTGTCCGAGCGATACTTTGGCACAGGTGCTTTCGGGATACTGAAAGGCTGGTGGAATAAGCTCGGCTAATTCGCGACACAAGTCCCCCAATGAAACATTATGCGTTTCTACAATTCTAGAAAGAGTATAGATAGCATTAAGTTCCTTGATCCTTTCTTTCAATGACCATTCTACCTTCTTGCGCTCGGTGATGTCCTTAAAAGAAACAGTGACGTTTACAGGTTTGCCTCTAGAATCTTTTACTAAGGAAGCGCTCACTAGAGTAGGAATTTCTTTTTTATCCTTAGTTAATAGCTCCATTTCTTTGTTTTCTACAGAACCTTGCCGTATTATCTCTTTTAACAGTAGTAGGGCTTTTGGGATATTTTTCTTTGCCAGAACACCTGTAGCAAAGGCTGGTTTGCCTACTATTTCGTTTTTTTCTCGTCCAAACATTCCTACGAAAGCTCTATTTACATCCACAATCTTGCCTTTGGTGTCAAGGATAAGAATGCCATCAGCTATACTCTCAATATAAGATTCTAGCTTCTTCCTTTCAGTTTCAATTGCTTCTTCGTTCTTCTTTTGCAGGATTGAATCCCTTCTGATATCATCAACCATCGTATTTATACCCATCGCGAGTGAATCAAGATCGTCATTTTTACCAGAAACCTCAACTTTGGCAGAGTAATCTCCTCTTGCCACTTTCGTAACTGCCTCAATCATTTTGCTAGTTGCATCAGCGGATCTAACTATGCTAGCTTCACGACTGTCCATTAGTTCTTTAATATCATCCAGCATTAGGTTCAATCCCACCAAAAGTTCGGTAAACTCATCTTCTTCTTTGGGGATTTTTATTTCTTCTGAAAAGTCGGCCATCGCTGCTTTTTGTAAAACGGGGGTGATTTTTGCTAGTCGTCGCTCGGCGTATTCCTTCTTTTCTACTTCAGCAGCCTGGATGTCATCGATCATTAAATTCAGGGCGACAAAAATCTCAGTAAACTCCTCCTCCTCCTCGGGAACATCAATTCTTTGGGAAAAGTCTCCCATTGCAACTTTTTGCAACACAGGCACTACTTTCCCCAACTGCGTAGAGACATACTCTTTATATTTTCTTAGTTCTTCATTATCTGCTTGAGCCACACCCTGCCTTTCCGTTTTAAAAATTATTCTTCCTTCAACCACTTCAAAGCTTCTTCTTCGGTAGTAAAAAATTTAACATTTGTTGCGCCAGAAAACTTTTGGATAAATGAAACAATTACCCGCGTCATGACTTTTGCCCCAATAAAAGCATGCTTTCTTATCTTTTCTTTTTTTATCTGTTCAGCATAAAGCTTTCTGGCTTTGGAGGAAGCTTTGCCAGCTTCAGATAAATCATTTAGCACATCCACTTTTCCTACCTTACTTTGAGCTAACTCTGAAATAGCGGCCGTCTGCTTTATAGCATCCTCTTCTTCGGCGTCTCCCCAATACTTGGTTCTAATAATGCTTTCTTTTTCATCCCACCAAACTTTAAATTTTTCATTTTGATTATTTGTCATAATTTAATCCTCCTTTAACCACTTTAAGGCTTCTTCTTCAGTAGCAAACATCCGTACTTTATCGCTTCCAAGTCTGCTTGCTTTAATCATAAAGCTGTTGACCGTTCTCACAAGCAAAGATGGGGTAACAGCAGATATCCTCCCTAAATCAGGATCCTTATATACCTTTTCAACTATTATTTTCCTGGCTTTTGATGAAGGTGTTGTAGCCTTGGCCAAATCTATTAAAAATTTTAATTTCTCCCCTGGAAATTTCTGTTTTATTGCGGCTACTCCGTTAACATTATTCTGAGCATCCTGATCATCGTAGTTACCAAAAACTTGGAGCCTAATAACTTTCTCATTTTCATCCCACCAAGTCTTGTGTTGTTTTTGATTACCTGGCATATTTTATCCCTCCGTCAGCCACTTCAGGGCTTCCTCCTTTGTCTTGAAAAAACGCAGGTCTCTTTTTGGTAACTCCCATAAAAAAGGAGGCCAACACTCGTGCAACTGGATGCATTCCAAAAAAAGCATTCTTTCCCTGTTTCTCATCTTCAGCAAGTTCTTTGAACACTTTTCTTGCCTCTGATGATGTCTTCCCCGCTTTGTTAAGGTCTGTAAGAGTATGTACTTTCCCTTCAGTCATATTCATAAGCTTAATAACAGCCTCTTTCATTGAAATTGCTGTTTTCTCATCAATTTCTCCAGTATTAGTAATCTGAAGTATATTATCCTCACCAAGATAAATTCTATTTCCCCCCCCCACCCAAACTTCTCTATCTTTGTCTTCTATCATTTTTATTCACCTTCTCTTGCAAGTAGCAACAGAAAAAGCCTAAATTGGCTTTCTGCTATTCTCATTAGATTTCTAAATAAACTGAACGGAAAAGGGTTTTACTGGCTACTAGCAACTGCTCTGACTTTTAACAATAGATCATCGATCTCAAATGGCTTTTCAAGCACGTCTTTTACGACGCCCAGTTCATCAAATTCTCCCATTGATTCTTGAAAAGCTTTTGAGGCGATGGGCAGAGCTGAAACTAAAAGAACTGGAATCACTCTTAATCTTTCGTCTTGTGTCATCAACCTACAAACATCGATACCGCTCACCCCCGGCATCATGATATCAAGAAGCAGCAGGTCATACCTATTGCCGTCTTTCATCTTTTCCAGCGCTTCTTTGCCGCTGTAAGCGACATCAGCCTGGTGAACTGCTCCAGCCACAGCTGCTTTAAGTGTCTCCACTGTATTGATATCGTTATCAACGATAAGGGCCTTCATTTTTTACTCCTTTCCCAACAAAAAAACCGCCCTCTGCTTCATTAAAGCATAGTAGGCGGATTTTATGCCTGGCAGTCCTTAAATTTTTCATTCTTTTACCCTTATGGTTAGGCTCTGTGCCCTCTCATTCAGAATTAATTCTTCACTACCCAAATTCTACTATTCAACGAATTCATTTGTCAAGGCAAAGCCCGCTTCAGCATTTTTTATTTAAAATATTTCGATACGATACCCAAATTCTGCTCAGCCGGCGCAAGAGCCTTCTTCGTCTCCTCGTCAGCTTTGCGTGCTGAGAAGCTTGGCTCCTTGCCCAAAGATTTCTCATATTGAAGAACAAGCAAAGCCACGATTTCTGTCGGATCTTTGTTGATCGCTAGTACCTTTCCATTTTCCCTGATAGAAAGCCCATCTATATTACTGGCTATTTCTATTGCCCTGTCTCCTGTATGTTGGCGCATCTGGGCTATCAGATCGCTGATAATTTCGTAAAAGGGTCTTTCATGTTTTGGCACATGTGAGTACTCGTGTGGGGTGTGCCTACTAAATCTGCGCTTTATAATCAACCGACTAATAATTGCGAAGACGATCCCAACCACCAAGGTAATAGTACCATAGAGAACTAACTGGCTAATAAATATGCCAGCAATCTTTCTTTCGACCGTAAACTGAAATTTTGCAGTTGCCGGAACCTCTTGGCCTTCGTAAGTGATGCCGCTAGTTACTGTGTAATTACCAGGGGGAAGATCTTGTGGAATCTGAATATTTTTTACATAAGAAGCTGTCGTTTCAACTGCTACGGTTTCGCTTTCTGTCAGTACAACCCTACCGGCTTCACCAAGAACCTGGTAATCGATAGTGACATCGACTCTTTTCCCAGCACCAAAATTTGCTAATTTGACAGAAACTGGCAGAAATTCTCCGGGTGCTACCCGTGAAACTGTCGAACCACCGCTTGTTTTTACTTCGCCGCTCTCTGCTGCGAAAATGGGGGAATTGTAACCAGTTACCAAAATTGCCAAAAGTAAAGCTGCGGAAGCTAAAAACTTTAGTTTACTTCGAAGTGCCTTTACTGTTTCTGGTTGTTGTTTGCCGGAAGAAATGCCGATTTCACAGCCACGCCAGAAAGTTTTCCTAAACTCCCTGCAAGGGCTCCGATTTGATCCGTATCGGCTTTGACTAGCAAACCAAAGATTGAGTCGTCTGAGTCCGGATTGGGTACGTGAAGCGATCCAATAAGAAGGGATTCGAACTCGCTGATTAAAGATGCGACATTCAAAAATGCCCTGGATCCTTTCGGAAAAGTAACTAATAAAAATGCCATTCGTATTTGTTTTTGCATAGTTCATTTTGGGCAGTCTCCTCAGCTAAAACTGGTCGGTTCTTTCTTCGCTATTATACAATTTTTTCTTTCTTTGTCTATAGAGAAGAAATATTATTAATATTCCCGGAATAACGATACCACCTATCACAACGCCAAAAATTAATGGGTTGCTCCGTACCTGCTCAAGTACTGGTTCAACCCCAATATCGAAGAGCGCAGGCCCGCCTTCTTCCGCAGGCGGCTCTCCAGCATCATAACCAAAGCCTTCTTGTGCAAAAGATACGTGTGGGAAAAGCAGAAGTAAAACGGCGCCTAAAGCAACAATAATAAGAGCTTTCCTAAAAAATAAACCCGCCCAAACTTTATTTATCGTTAAATAAGCGGATTTATAACTTCCTGCTATTAAATTGTAACTTTCTTTCTTCGTGATCAGAGGGCAGATCCTTTCACTCAGAACATTAAAGTTTCCAACTCTGGAAACTTTAAATTAAACCAGTACTTTTATGGTACATAATACTAGCAAGTACGTCAAATATTTCAATCAGGCCTGATCTCATACATAATTAGTTGCCTGTCTATAAGTATCCTTCTCAATCTATTTGAACCTAAAAATTCATATTGGAGGTCGTCTGTTTCCTTCAACTCCTGAAAATAAATTATGTATTTAATATTTTGCTTAGCGAAAAAGTTGATAGTCTCATAAGTAGTTAAAGATTCAGCACCCCTCACCACTTGGTCTAGTTGCCTATATTCTGGATCGTGTTCTTGATCGTAAATTTCGCCAAGCTCCACACTGCGACTGACAATTACCCCCTCGCCAAAAAACTTCCTGGCTGGGTTGGCAATGACAATGTTATTATTGAATTTGAAGGACAGATACCCGTGCCAAGGCAAAATCAAAAACTTAGCGTTTGAACTGTCTCGCCCCACGATTTCTTTTGCCTGGTTCCAAACATCTGGGTACCAAACTGGCTGCAGCTGCCCCCAGAAGCCTCCTAGAGCCAGAGACCCGAACGACAGAGGAATTAAGACAATTAGGTTTAGGTTTTTTATTAAGACCAGCCTACGCTTACCCAGGAAGCTAAAAACCGCGCTGGCTCCAAGCCCGCTCAAAACTGCGTAGCTTAAGGCTAGCAAACCAGAAAATTTTTGGCTGTCCCGAAAGCCAGACCAGAAAAATACATGGTTGTAAAGCCAAAGATTAAGATCTTTGAAGGCAGTTTCCCCTACTCCTGTGGAGAATATAAAGGCCAACAGACCTAAGATTGCGAAAAACACTACAGATTGTCTTGTCGAGTTATTTCTAAACCCACTGATCAAACCAACCAAAATTAGCAGCACTAGCAGTAAAAATCCCAGCCAAAACACCAGATAATCCTGCGGCCAGGAAAAGTAAGCTGCCCACGCCTGCCCCTGACCCCAAAAGCCGTTTAAAGAAAGGACATTTAAAGTAGTATTAACACCCTCGTAGCCACTCGCAGCGAAAGCCTGCCAATGTTTAATATCAAATTTCTGCCAAATAGATTGCGCCTGGCCTGCCGCGGGTATCAACCAATAACTACCAGCCAGCAAAAATAAAGCAGCGCCAACCACCAAATTTTTAAATGTAAGCTTAAAAAGAGCAAGATCCTTCTGCAACCAATATTTGTAAAAACAATATAAAAACCAAATAGCTGCAATCATCGCAGCCATTAGAAAAAAATGAACCGAAAAGAGGCTGATCAAAAAAATGGAAGCGCACAACCCAAGGCTAGATCTGAAGCTTGGCTGTCTCGTAAACCCAAAAAGGAAATGTATAAAGATGGGTAAAAAAGCGTATGCCATCAGATGACTCCAGTGTCCTGCCAAAAATCTTGAATAAACAAAGGGATTAACGGTATAGATTAAGGCGGAAAAGAGGCGGACGCTGGTGTCTTTGGGCAAAGGCAAAAATTTGAAAGAGAAGTAGCCTAAATTGAAGAACAAAATAAAAAGGACTACTTTTTGAATTAGCCAGGCGGGAATAAAAATGTCCAAACCCTGCAGCAAATAAGCAATCGGCAAGAAATTACGGAAACCTTCAGTGGAGGCGACCACTTCAATCTCGGGAGCAAAAACCATGTCTAGGGTCAGGATAAACCCAGGAAGCAGCATTTGCCAAAGAATTAAAATGGCAAACGCAAAAAAGAAGAGAATAAAGATATCTAGCTTGAATATTTTACTCGTTTGCTTTTGCCCCCAGGATAATCTCGACATCGACCGGCAAGGCTGCTTCTCCGACTATTGCCACGTCGTAAAAACCCAATAAATACTTTTCCACTATCTTCGCTTTATTTAGGTTGGGCAAGGTCGTTTTTATTAAAGTAGTTTGATAATCCATTCTACCGGTACTAGCGACCTTTACGACATTGAATCCCTGCCCGGTCATCTTACCCTCTAGCGTACTAGCTGCTCCAAAATCAGCCGAGCCGTTCAAAATTGAAACTCTAATCTGGCTTTTTTCGATAATGATCTGATCTTCCCCCAACCAAACTTTAATCCCATCTACCCAGCTTAGCTCTTCTCTGGTAGAAACTTGGCCGGGTTCTTGTAACACCTTGAGCAGATTATCGGCGAGATCCAAGCAATTGGGGCAATACTCAATCAAAGTCTTTTCGACTGACCCGCCACTTTGTTCATTAGCATAGACATTGGTACAGCCCAATCCTTTGAATTTGTCAGCCACTTTTTTTGCTAGATCTTTTTGCGTCGTCGTGTTTTCCACCAGTATTTTGAAGCCGCTGCAATCTGCTTTCTCCGTCCCAAGCACGTTGCCGGCCGGTTTTTGCTGGTTTTCCGCCAATTTCTCCAGCATCTTCTTGTTTTCACCTAACTGAGTCTTGATCAAGCTACTAACTTGCTCTTTATTTTTCGCAAACCCGGCTTCCATTCGGAAATAAAGAAAGGCTATCGAAGCGGCAAATAAAACTACCGCCATTAAGGAAGCAAGAGCGACGAGGGCCACGGTTTTCTTTTTAGCCAAAGGGCCAACTATATCGGCGGATTCTTGGGGGTTGGCGCCAGCGGAAATTTTTTGAGAAAGGCTCTCCAAAACATACTGGACGATCATCAAAATTACGCCTAGTGCCAACATATAGTAGGCATACACAGCCATTTCCTCAGCCCAGTACTCTTTTTCGAAAACAAGAAGAAGGGAGGTGGAAATCAAAAATATCAAACCGAAAGCAATGTATATCCGGGCGTCCCAGCGAAAAAGAATAAATGCTAAGCAAGGAGCGACTAAGAAGCTGAGGAGTATGTTGGCTGTAAAAAGATATAAGGAAGTAAAACCAAGGACGAGGACAAAAGTCTTTATGAAGTTGCTATTGAAATCTGCCTGAACCTTATTTACTATACCTACAAAGTATTGCAACATCTACCCGCCAAATCCCTATTTAGAAACGTTTGAATAAAAAATTATCGAAGGTAGCCCAACCGCTAATTGCGGCGATACCCACTCCTCCGAATCTAAATTCGTTATCTTTTATCTCGCCCGAATATTTGTACTCCTCTCCGTAAAAAGAAATGTAAAACTTCATTGTTTCTCCCCGGCAATCAACCCGGAGCCAGTACTCCTTATCCGGTGATACAAAGTTTCCTAAAGACCCGGTGATTATCTTCGTTTTCGGTGTCCAACCGTCTTCGTTTCTTTTTATGATCTTCCAGACGTTCCCTTCGATGAGAAAATAATAGCCGTATGTATTAGTGTAGTCCCCACGAATAAAGAGCCCAAAGCTGCCACCAGAAAATTGAGGGGAAACTGACGCGGAAAAAACAAAATCTTTCTGATCTCCTATCTCCTTAAGTGTTACCGCATTACCTTCCCAGCTCCCGCCTAATAATTTCGTTTTCTCTTTCCACTGGTACAAACTTAAAAACACCCTCCCTCTATTTGTAACTACTTTCCAATCTTTAGTAAAACTATTTGAATTATTGATCGCTCTTAACATGTCAACCTTAACCAGAACAAGAGATTCGGGACGGGATACCAATGTCACTCTTGTTTCTTCAACGCTCGCCCAGTCAAAGGCCGTTTCTTTCGCTCCGTACATCACGAACCTTTCTTTAGGCATCACAATCAAATTCCAGCCGGTTTTTAAGTTACTGATAGAGTAGCGGCTGAAGGCGGCGAAACCCGCTCGTCCAAAATCAAAAATCATTGATTCGAGAGCCTCCACATAACTAACATGTATCATGACCTCAATATACTGCATCGCGGATAAGTCTAATTTTTTGCTCAAACGGGATACTACGCCACTCCTATTTTTACTAATTAAACCCAAACTTCTTTCCCCCTCGTAATAAGACGTCTTATCGTAGTTTCCATCCCCCTGCCAATTGTCTCCCTCTTCCGATTCAAAATTACTTAGCACCGTAACGCTTGCCGGATCGTACGCACTGCTATCAAGAGTAAAATCTGCTTCCGCCGGCAACAAGGCTTTCACGTCTAAAGCGCCTTTTATCTTCTCGGATGAGTTGGAAAAATATTTGGGGATGATATAAAACGCGGCCACGGCCCCGGAAGACACTAAAACTAAAAATACTAATAACGCGATCAGAGAATATTTTGGGGAAGATGAGACCTTTTTAAAATCCAAGCTTACTTTTTCAACGGTGCCCTCCTTGTGATCAGATTCTAGTATCCTTTCACTTAGAAATTGTCATATAATAGGCTAGAACTGTAAAATTATAATTCGTTTGCCAGAATGTTTGCAATACCTTAAAAATCGCTCAAGCTTCTTTTGGTTTACGCCACCGACGAAGGGAATAAATCAAATACCCAAGACAACTAATTAGCGTTAACCCGGAAATAAACAGACCAATATAGAAAAATCGCTGGGGCTCAAATTCAATAACTATCGAAAAATCGTAAGTGCCATCGCTGCTTGGCGTTATTTTACCCTGCCTTTGTAGTTCCTCCAAATCGACCCACCAAGCGTTGGCAAAATTATTTGCAGTAAAATGCTTATCCGCCAAAACCGGCTTTCGAAACATTAGGTCGTAAAATTTACCCCCGTCCAAATTTTCGTTCTGAGCTGGCTGAACATATATTTTCCAGCCGGGATGGAAGTTTTCGGAAAAAATTAATGGGAAGGATTCGATTGCCCCCTGAACATTAACTATGTATTTAGTCGGGTTAATTTGCTTGTATTCCAACTGAGGCGTCCGGATCGGTTCAGCTAAATTTTCAGCTGACAAAACAATATCTCCGGAATTGATGTAGTCTATTGGCGTATTCCCAACATAAAGTTTGAGGCTGTGTTCTCCTTTACCCAATTCTATTTGATTGAAATATTTCCAACCTTCCTTGTCCAATCCCTTCTCGTCTCTCTGTAATGTTTCGTTGTCTATCCTGATACTAATGTCTTTATTGTTGGCCAAAACACTGTCAATCTTCAAATATATTTTATAAGACGCCCCAACGGGAATCTTTAATTTAAAATCTTCAAAAAATAAGTTACTAGTATATAAATCTAAATCGCTTTGCAGTTTCTTTTTTTCTGACGGTTCTGTCGTTTTATCTACCGCCACCTTCATTTCTGCTATTTTGTCTTGGTCCGCTTCTATGGGAACGGTGATTTTGTCTAAATTGCTTAATAAATATTCGTGTTTTTCTATTTCGGAATTTAAATAGAGGTTTTGATTTTTACTGAACCCGCCAAATTCACTCGCATTAGTTTGATAATAATTAAGGCCGCTATCGCTATATATATGAGGCTGGTAATTCGCGTTTTCATAGACAACCAGCTCGCTTGTACCAATATCAATTTTTTGCAACCATACCACCTTGTCCAGCTCTGAAATATACCAGTCCCTGATATTTGGGTTTTCTCTGCCTCCATAATGTCTAAAAATATACCACTCCCATTTTGAATGATTAATGTCTTCTTTAATTTCAATTTTTTCATCAGAAGGAATGATAATATATTTTGTAGCAAAATTATCCAACATTTGATCCGAATAACTTCGTTTTAATAAATAGATTAATTTCTCACTTTTTGGCAACTGTTTAAAACTAAAATCGGCCTTATTTTTATAGAGTTCTATCAAGTTAACCATTAACACGCTTGGTTTAGAGTTTGAATAATAACCAAATCTAGTTCTTGTAGGTAGCCATAATATACGATAATAATTTCTATCTTTAGCTAAATAGTTTTCTAAAATTCTATAGTCTTCAGGGATTTCTCTACCCTTTGTCATTCCTCCAATTTTTTGAGTAAAGAAGTGTTGCAGATTAAAAATGGAAGAAAAGAATAATAAAACAACAATCAATAAAATTGATGTTTTTATATTATATTTTTTTACAACTATGTATAAATAATACAAACCCACCCCATAAAAAAAAGAGGCTGACAACGCTGTAAAAATAAAAAATTTTGAGCTTTCCCTATATAAATTAAAGAGGGGAATATTATGAAAAGCCCAATCATATAAGTCACCAAAAGGAGCAAAACACTGTTTGTTCAAAAACACAAAAATTATTAGAGAAGCGCCAAAAAAAACCACATAAATATTTTCTCTCTTGTTTTTAAATGCTTTTCTAAATCCAATCATTCCAATAACAGCTAAAACGGGAATTAAAAAATGCCGAAGATCTATCGACTGTTTAATAAACGGGGTTAAAACTAAATTACTAACCCACTGATAAGAATGGAGGGTAAATACATCCTTGATATCAAAAAAAGAAACAAAAACAGAGGGAGAAGCATACGCCATAACCGCATCTGACAAACCACCAATTTTTATTGGAAGAAGCCAGAAACTATGTAATAAAATTCCAATAAAAAAACTGATAAAAACAAAAAGAGTATCTTTTAGTTTTTCCAATGCTTTTTGCCTGTTAAAAATTAAATACACGATCAAGAATAAAACTAAGTAAACAACAACCAAAATCATTATTCGTATTTCATAAACAATACCAATGAATAATAGAAAGGCATTATAAATAAGATATTTGCTCTTTTTAGTTTCCAAATATGTAATAATACTCAAAAATAAAGCCGGCAAAACCCACCAAATGAAAGCGTATGTAATCCAGTCCAATTGTAGTTTAAGAAAAAAAGTGTTGAATGAATAAATACAGGCACCAAAAAAAGCAGCTAAATCATTTTGAAATATTTTTTTAAACAATAAAAACGCGAACAAAGGAGTGAAAAAAATAATAGGAAATAAAAATAATATTCTAGTACTGATGTCCCAAGTCAATCCAGACAAACTTAACAAATAAGATAAAAAATAAAAAAACCAATTATTGGGACTTGAGGTAATATAACCAAAATTGGCCCAGGTTTTATAAAGAATATTATATGCGGCATCATTTAATTGCGAATTAAAATAGAAAACCCAATCCCCAGCGTTTAAAATTCCGGAATCAAAAAAAACATACCAGTGTGAAATGAAGGATATAACTAATAGTAAAACAATATAAATTTTATTTTTGGTGAGCTTAACCATTCTTTTTAACCAAAATTAAATAATTAAAAAAGATCTTATCTGATTTAAAAATTCTATCTAAAAGCAAGCTTAAATAAGAAAATAAAATGAAGGGTAGATAAATCAAAACGCTGCTGAAATAAAATAACTTGTTCTTGGCTGCAAAACTATTTAAAGATTCATTCAAAAGCATAGAGATTGTAGAAAATAAGGCTCCTTGTTCTTTAATCTCTAAAATTTTACATTTATGGGGCTCAAATAGTTCTACTAAGCCGTATTCTGTAAACCTTTGATAATCATTCGGTTCTTCGTGAATACCACCTAAGAAAGGAGCTGTTAACAATATATAACCATTGGGCTTTGTAACCCTAAACATCTCATCTATCATTTTATGAGGATTTTTATGGTGCTCTAAAACTTGAAAAGAAACAACGCTATCAAAAAAATTATTTTCAAAAGGTAAGTTTAATTTCTTTGAATAATTATTTCCAAAATAAAAATCAGGTTTTTCGCCTTGAAAATCTTTATTAGTTGAATAGTTTTTAAAATCTATACCGACATAGTCTTTCACGCCTCTAAATAAATTTTTATAAGGTTTTTCACCACAACCAACATCAAGCAGAGACCCAGAAAAATTATATTTTTCTAAAACATTTTTTATAGCTTTTAATATGTAAAATTTAGACAAAAAGTATGGTGATATGTAAAATCTAATTTTTTTTATCATAATTTCTAAACACCTTTAATAATTCTTGGTGTATAGAATCCTTATCAAATTTATGTCTAATATTCCTTGCAATATCGATTTTTAATTTATTACCTTTAACAAAGAATAGTATTTTATCTTTGAACTGCTCTACCTCGTTTACCAAAAAACCGTTTTTATTATTATCAATAATGTCATTCGGACCAGAAATATTATATGCAATAACAGGTAAATCCATAGCTTGTGCTTCAATAATGTTATATCCAAAGGTTTCCCATTTGCTTGTACTAATGAATAAATTATTCTCTTTGTAAATGCTTGCCATATAGTTATTTTCTACATAACCGAAATAATTAACATTTTGCCATTTTAATAAATTCAATATTTTGTCTTTTTCCGCTCCGTCACCACATATATTCCAGATAATTTTCTCTATATATTCCGATTCATTAATCATATTCATAATTTTTACTAAATCATCGATGCCTTTTTGTTCTGTCAATCTTCCTGTCCAAATTATATTAAATTTAGATTTATCCCCACTAAAATTATATTTATATTTCCCCGCATTTTGAACAAAACTATCAAAGTCGAATGGATTATATATTTTAACTATCTCTTTTTTAGGAAATATTTTTTTGTAATATTTTTCGTCAAAAGAATTTATAACGTGAAACTTTTCAACACCACTGGATAAAAACTTGTAAATAAATCCTCTGTACAAAATATTGTGCAATTTTGATTGAATTGATTTTGTTGTTGGGTAATAAATAGGAGTATGGCAACCAAATATTACGGGTGGAAGATTTTTGTAACCAAGGAGAATTTTTAATATAAAAGCTTCCAGAACTTCGTTTTTAGAATAAATAACATCGTACTTTTTAAGCTCTTTCTTAAGAAAGTTTAGAGAAGGACATTTAATATATTTTACTTTTCCTAATTTTTGTTTTATTTCTTCTAAAGATTCTTTATAAACAAGAGACTTATCTATTTTCCTGGAATAAAATAGAGACAACATATTAACTATTTTCATGGTAAACTTATCATCCATTGTAATAATATCTATTTCTATATCACTAAATTCGCAAAGATTCCTTGCTACTTCAATTAAATATTTCTCTAACCCACCCCCATGCTCTAAAATTGTAGTCATATAAAAAGCGGTCTTCATATGTATTAATTAATCACTTGTTTAGGTTTCCCATTAAATCATAAACTCTACTGCTAGAATTACCATCAATGAATTTGTTAAAATATAATTTAAATTCTAAATATTTTTTTTGGTACAAAGATTCTGAAAAAATATTATTTATATCTTTAATTTTTTGAAAAAGTTCCTTTTCTTTTTCGGCGAATGGGCCTGGTAAGATTTTAAAATAATCATATATTAGCCCTCTATCTTTAATATATTCTTCATAATCAAAGGGGTAGAATATTACCGGCTTGTCCATCAGGCAAAAATCTGAGACTACACTTGAATAATCAGTAATTAAAATATCTACAAATACTAAAAACTCCTGTGGATCATCGATCCGTGCCGTATAATCAACAATATTGGAATAGTTATCAAAAATAGAATTATTAACAAGTGATGGGTGATTTTTAATAACAAACAAATAGTTATTTCTCAATAAATAGCTATTTATATTAATCAGATTAATTTTTGAGAACGGTTCTTTGCCGCGTAGATTTTCTCTATAAGTCGGTAAATAGGCAATAATTTTTTTATATTTTTTAAATTCTTTTTTGTATTTAAAGTTTAAATTGTTTTTATTTACAAACAATATATCGTTTCTTGGATATCCAGTTACGACAATTTTATTATTTTTAAATAATTTTTTATGTGTGTCCTCAAATTCAATTGAAGATGAAGTAATAACATCATATAGATCGAATTCCTTCGACCAAAAGTAATGTAATAATCTATAAAATATATTTTGTGGTCCCGTATCAAAACTTAATTTTTTTAAGCCCACCCCGTGCCATAAATTGATAATATTATAATTTCCCAAAAGAAAAGTCGCCCCAGTGATATCTTTGGCTGATTCTTCAATCAATAAATACTTAGCTCTTAAGATTTTCCAAATGCCAGAAAAAGAATATAGATATACCACTGGTTTTGATTCTTTTTTCAATGTGAAATATATCTTCTTATTTCTGGTAATCCAAAAAGTGTTATATTTGCTATCTTTCTTGTTTAATAAATATAGATAATAATGCTTAGGATTTCCTGTAAATTTATAACCAAAGTAAGAACCAAATAATATTAAATTCTGTTTCTTCGGAATAATATAAGAAAAAACCCAATAAAAAGGGATAAAAAACAGGTTTAATAAAATTTTTTTAAAATTACTCATAAACACAGATTTATATCTAATTACCAAAAATAGATGTTTTGATCATTCAAAACTTTTAACTGATAGTTTTTATTAAAAGAAAAAACCAACTTCTCTATTTTTCCTTTTTGTTTTTTTGAGTGCTCAACCGCTATTAATAGTGCGGGCTTCTGTTCCTTTATTATTTTTTCTAAACCCAGAATCGCTTTGTACTCGTACCCCTCTATATCCATCTTTATCAAATCAATTTTCTCATTTTTCAAAGAATCGTCTAATTTAACGATACTAATTTTTTGTTTACCTTTTACGCTAACCTTTAGTTCAAAATCTTTTTCATCATCTGATATGGAGTGGCACAGCATATTATTAGAAATCAGAATTTCTTTTTCTTCATTATTCTCACCAACCGCCTTTTTAAATAATTTAATATTCTTATAATTTTTAAGGTTTTGTTGTAAATTTTTAAAATTTTCTTCTTCGGGTTCAAAGGCCAATATTCCTGAATCAGGGTACAATTCTTTTATAAACAAAGAAAAATATCCGATATTGGCTCCTATGTCAACGATTGTTGAATTCTTTGTAATTTTTAGATCATCTACTTGGTAAATATTTAAAAAAAATATTTCATTTAAAACAGAGAACAAACCTCTTATATTTTCAGGGTAATTATCATATTTTAAAAAATTAAAATCCTTTTCGTTTCTATATAGATCTTTTAATATTCTATACTTGGCGTTGTATAAATACTCAATAAATTTATTATCCCGGTCTATTTGTTTTAAAAACACCACCAGCTTTTGTTTAAAACTATAGTCTTTAAATTTAATCAATTCTTTCAGTAGAATTAGTTTCCAAAGAAAGCCAGCCTTTTTTATAAAATTATTTTCAGTTTTTACAATATTATTGTAAGTTTCCCCGTAACTATAAAGTTTATTTATTTTTTCATTCATAATTTCTATCTTCTAATATTAATAATTTGACCTGTAAAATCAGAGAAGCAAGCTTTTAAAGTTTCTTGGGCTACTTTCCTTGGGCTTAATAAAGAGCCTTTCGGTTCCTGTCCAAAATTCCTTGTTCGCATGGGTGTCTTAGTCCTTGAAGGACACATAGCATTTATTTTTATTTTTTTTTCAATAATTTCTTCTGATATAGCTTGTACAAAATTCACAAGTGCCGCTTTAGTAGCTGAATAGATTGAATAAGTTTCCCTGCCTCTTGTATACGAACTCGAAGTAAAAAGCATAATACTGCTACTTTGCGCCATCTTTTTAATTACTGATTTCACCATATTTACCTGAGAAGTAAAATTCACATCTATTTGCTTTAATATATCTAGTCTGGAAAAATCTTCTAGTTTCTTTCTCTCCAAAATTCCTACCGTAGATATTAAAATATCTATTTTCCCATTTTTTTTATAAAAATCTTCAATAACTTGATTAGTTTTATTAAAATCACAAACATCAAGTCCAGCACTTAATGAGTGTCCCGAGACGTTGCAACCAAATTTTTTACAAATATTATAAATTTCCTTTCCAATTCCGCTGCTATGTCCGAAAATTAAAACCTTTTTATTTTTCAAGTCTTTACTCAAATTAAAGTCTTTAAGATTTGTAACTTTTTTTATTTGAAACAGTTTATCGGCGATATCTATATCAATCGGATAAGTTATTTTTATGTTTTCGTCTTCACCGTCAACCACATAGGTTTCCCCCAGACCATAATGCAAAATCAAACCGCAGTCATCTGTGGCTTCATAATAATCTTCACTCATTGCTAATTTATGGGCCTTTTTAATAACAGACAATCTAAAACCTTGTGGGGTTTGCCCTCTTCGGAAGTTAGATCGTTTTGGTATATCAACAATTATGTTCTCATCATTAACTACAATTAATGTATCGGAAGAATGAGCAGCTACATCAACTGAAACAAATTTATCGAGGTTTTTAATCATATCGGAAATTATTCGTTGAGAAACAAATGGTCTAGTTGCATCATGAATTAATATTTTATTTACATTTTTCTCATTACAAAATAGAATTCCTATTCTTGATGATTCTTGCCGACTTTTACCTCCACAAAGTATTTTAGTAACCTTACTTAATCCTGCTTCAGTAACCATTTTTTCACTTTCTTTTATTATTTCATTTTTTGCAACAATAATTATTTCATCAATACCTGTACTTTTTTCAAAAATTTCAAGAGTGTGCAATAGGATTGGTTTCCCCGCCAATTTAATAGTTTGCTTTAGTAAGCCGTCACCGTTAAATCTGATACCTAATCCGGCTGCCAATATTATCGCTACATTTTTTTTATTTCTTTTCATAATCTATTAATATTTAATATCTAAAAGTGCTTTTGTCCTTTCGAGTAAATTTATATGACCGACATGCGATAAATCATATGTACCATATGTTATTACTATTTTCTTTTTATTTTTTATTGATTTTTCATATTTTCCTAATCCTAAATGTCATAAAGTGGCAATGGGTCTTGTCGAGATTTCCAAAACGTGCCGGCAAAGGAAAATATCCAGCCCCTTTTATTTTTTCTACTTTGAAACCAAATGCTTCAAAATATTCCTTTAAACCGCGGATACTATAGCTGCGAATATGATTCCACGACTCCAAATTCGGCTCATCTTCTGCATGTATTGCAAGTGGGTTGCCGATCCCAAGTTTCTTACTGGAAAAATTAGTCAAGGAAAAAATTTGCCAACCCAAAACACTTGCAAAAATATTGCACCAGCTACTAGCATTCTCAGTACTGATAACTGCATAACCTCCTGGTTTCAGTACTCTGTAAATTTCTGAAAGAAAATTATCAGAAGCATGTAGATGCTCAATTATTTGATTACCGTGAACTACATCGAAACTGGAACTTCTATAGTCAAACTTCCCGTTTAAATCAAATTTATTTACTTTTACGCCTCTTTTTTGGGCTGATTTTATACGTTTATCCACAATTTCAACACCGTATATATTTTTCGTGCCAATCCTTTCTGCTGTCTTTAGAGTTAGTTCGCCGTCATCACACCCCAAATCTAAAAAAGTAGCCCGCGAATTCTTTTCAAGAAGATCAAAAATATTTCTATGATTTAAATCCGCCGCCTCTCTATATAAATTCTGCAGGTATTTTTTCATAAGTAACGCCCTACCAAATATCCCACCCCACCAAAACCTAGTTCGCAGGTTTTCATTAGAAGCATGCCTATCCCAACCAACGGGTCTTTAAGAAGTTTAGTGGGGGAGGTCAAAAATAATTTGTATCTCATCATTATTCCTGTCTGACGTTTTACTTTTCCCTTGTTACATCCCTTTTTTACGTAACCAGCGAAGTGGCGGGAGTAATAAAATTTCTTCCAAATAGTTCTCGCTAGATTGGTTTCACGCTCGTTATGAAAGATAAATTTGTCGACTCTATCAATAGCGCATTTCTTTTCTATTCTTTGCGACAAATCCCAATCCTCACCGCTAATCAATTTTTCATCGTAACCACCAACAGTTAAAAAGATTTTCTTTTCAAAAAATCTGGCTGCTTCCATCCAGTCAACACCCACATAGAAGCTTTTTTCTAGTCTTTTACATCGAGCCCAAAACCCTTTTCCAAATGATTTCTCTGGAATGACAAGTGCTTTTACATTTTTCTCTTGCGTTGTCCTTTCCGCACAATCCTTAACAACATCCTTTGACAGCTGCATATCGCTGTCAATAAATACTAGGTATTTTCCTTTTGACTCTCGAGCGCCAAAATTCCTTTGCGCGCTTCTTTCCGAACCACGGTTAAATACTATTTTTGTAAATCTCCTAGCAACTTCTTTTGTATTATCAGTAGAACTGTTATCGACTACTATTAACTCAATATTTGGATATGTTTGGTTTTTAATAGAACGCAGGCACTTGCCCAAAAATTTGGCCGAGTTGTAAGTTGGTACAATTACCGAAACTAAAGGTCGTTTTTTCATAAACCTGCAACCGCCTTCCTAAAATCCGCGTAGCTTTTTTCAAAATTGATTTGCTTGCTCCACTGCCAAGCATTTTTTCTAAAATTTTGATATTTTTCTTGACTCCTTAATAACCTAATAACGTTTGTAGCTAAATCTTTTGGTTTGTTTTCTTGGCAGATCAGTCCGGTTACCCCGTCTCTCACACTATCTCTCAACCCATCGACATCATAAACAACCGCTGGCGTCCCCTGACTATTGGCCTCGGCAACTATCAATCCCCAACCCTCTTTGACTGAAGTTACGCAGATTAAGTAACATCTTTGCATTAACTTAGCCTTTCCAACCTGATCGATCCTACCCAAATATTTAATTGATTCTCTGCTAGGGGAACAGGCAATCATTTTCAAAACTCGCTGGCCGTATTTGTCGCTGGCATCCCCAGCTATCACTAATTGAAGGTTTGGAACCTCTTTCTGCGCCAACTCAAAAGCCTTAACTATCTGATCGGTTCTTTTCATCGCCCGAACAGCACCAAAACTCAAAACCATCGGCCTGCTATACTTATCAATCTCCTCTAAATCCTCCACCGATTTAATATCGATTCCTTCGCTAATGATGTTGATATTTTTTCCTTGAAAACCATATTTCATCAGATCCCGCTTTGTGCTTTCTGAAACTGTTATTACTTTTCTATCACGCAAAAGCCATAGATAAATCGGCTCCAGAAAATAGCCGAGGACGTTGAACGGAAAATATATCTGATAAAACCAAATTTGCCGACAAAGCTGGTGAACGAACATAATATTTTTTTCCTTTACAAAAAACTTGCAAAAAAACGGTATGGTATTCATTTCGTCAATCACCAGATCAGCCCAATCTTGTAAATTTCTCTTGTAATATTTATAAGCCCACCAATAAACTGTCCAACGGCTACCCAAACGGATTATTTTAAAACCGTCAACTTCTTCTTCGCTTTTCCCTCCTTTAAAACCACCAACCAGAAAAACAACCTCGCAGCCATCCCGTACCAACCTCTTAGCTATTTCCTCATTAACCAACTCGGATCCCCCGGCAAGTGGGTGTCTCCTGTCTTTCCAAGAAAACCATAAAATTTTATTTATCTTAGGCATCCAAATTTCTTGTTTTCCTTACCACGTACATCGGCCTGTTCAGCACCTCACCTTGGATTTCTGCTATATAAAGAGCAACTAGGCCTAAACAAACTAAAATGACTCCAACTAAAAAAATGATAAGTACGGCTAGCATGGCAGTCCCGGTAAATGCAAAACCAAAAGGATCCTTTAAAAAATACTTATTCACTAAAATGAATAGCCCCAAGATGCCCGCGAGAGGAGTAATCATGATTCCGAGGTAACCCGCGAATTTTAATGGGAATAAGCTGTGATTTACAAAAGTTGAAAAAGCTAGCTTTAACAATTTTAAGTAGTTGTAAGCGGCTTTTCCTGATTTTCTATCGTTGGTATTAAAATAGATAAATTCTTTCTTAAATCCCAACCAATCCAGCAATCCACGGGTGACCCTGTTTCTCTCAGTGAAACGATTAAATTCTTGAATAACTTTCTTGTCTAACAACCGGTAATCTGTAGCATTTGGCGTAATAGAGGTTTCACCAATGAGATTCATAATTTTGTAAAACCAGAAGGAACCAATTCTTTTAACTACTGCTTCGCTGTTGCTATTTTTCCGAACTCCAACTACAACATCCGCTCCGTCTTGCCATTTGTCTAGAAACTTGGGGATTAGTTCCGGGGGGTGCTGCAAGTCGGCATCAAGCATAATAGCCGCGTCGCCTCTGGCGCTATGAATTCCGGCTGAGGTAGCGATCTCTTTACCGAAATTTCTTGAAAACCCAACGTACTTCACCTTACGATCACGGCTTGCAATATCTTCAATTACCTCTTCACTATTGTCACTACTACCGTCATTAACGAAAATAATCTCATAATCAAATTTCTTTAATCCTTTTAATATTTTTATAAGTTCTCTGTACATCAAAGAAGTGTTTTTCTCCTCGTTATAAACTGGAATAATTATTGAAATTAATTTACTTTTACGTAATGTAATACTCATGTTTTCTAACACCAGGCGCTTGAATAAAATAAACGGCAGACATAGCTAGCAACATTAGGAAGCTGGAAACCAACATAACCATAGTTATTTGAAAAATGTTCGCGTGAAACAGAACAATTAACAAAATCTGCGCGGCAACAATAAAAACAAAGGGGTAAAGGAACCCCTTCGCCTGCGTGGCTAAAAAATAATGAATCAACACTTGGGCTAAAGTACCAAAAAGCATGGCTAACCCAAACCAGCCCAGATATGGAGCGACCAATAAGTATTTGGTGCCAAAAAGCATTTTGATCGCCAGCTCTGGAAACAAAGCAAATAAGACCAGAATCAGACCAGAGACTGCGGTGATTATTAGAAATGACATTTTTAGTAACTTCTTCTCCTTACCATCACCACTTGCTTGTGCCTCCGAAACCATGGGGAACATCACAGTAACAAAGGCGCCTGATCCGTAAACGATGATTTTTCCGGTTATGGAAAGGGCCGCATACTGCCCAGCCAAATCAGAAGATAAATAATGTTTGGCTAAAATGATATCTACGTTTAAAAACAAGACTAACAACAAAGAGGCCCAAAATATGACTTTGACGTAGGGTATAATATCCCTTCGATCAACACCTGATTTTGTTGCCTCCTCTAGTTTGGTTTGCCTAACTTTTAAATGCGGTTTGACCTGCGACAGACTATAGAAGTAAGAAACGGCGTAACCAACAACCAAAGCAGCCACCACCCCGGGAACTGAAAAACCCAACAAAACAAAAATTGTAGCTAAAACCAGCTTTACCAGCGAAACAATAAGATTTGTCAGCGAAAAAGGAATAAATCGCTGCAGACCCTGAAGCGTGCCTTGACCCACCGCCAAGACCAAGGAAAACGGCAGTATCAATCCAAAAAACAAAAAAGGTAGCTTATCAATTTTAAAAAACCAGCTAAAGAAGGGGATCAGTAGCCAAAAAATTATCAGCATCAGCAAACCAACTATTAACCCGTAACGAGTAGCCGATCTAAATAAACCAGAAATTAAACCAATCTTTGCTTTCGCCTTGAAACTAGCGGTATATTTGGCCATCAATCTGACCAAAGTAACTGCAGGGACACTAGTAATCACAAGCAGTCCCATTAGGCTCGCTACCTCACCAAACTCTGCCGGCTCAAGCATTCGGCCCATTACCAAGTTAAAAAGGTAATTTGAAATACTGACTAAAAAAGAACCCGCCAAAACAATCGAACTAGCTCTAATGAAACGGTGTTTAAAAATACTGGCTACAAATACATCCATAATTAGGGCAATGTTATTTCTTCAATATAAAAACCACCCTTTCAATAAAATATTTGAAATAGGTGGGACGTTTTCCGTTTTTTATTTATTTTTAGCCTGCCCATATTGCCCTCTTTGTGATCAGACTAGACTAGTCCTTTCACTCAGAAATTCACTTACCTAACTTATTATATCCTCAGGGGAAAACATTTGTAAAGAACCCTGGAGGTTCATAATGTTGCTAAACTTAATGTTGAAGCCATTAAACCAACACTTCAAAAAATGTGGCTTAATAGGCGCACCACAACACTCATCATGATCCATTAAGCAAATCCCGCCGGGTTAAATTCGCCATTGACAGCTAAGGAACTTTAAAAGATAATTTGTCGGAAAATGATTTCTATTGTTATCCCAGCTTTCAACGAAGAAAAAAGAATCGCAAGCTCCCTGGAA
>SDBT01003632.1_pt1 | contig 26550 bp, 33 predicted proteins | sample 2277101 | NCBI WGS metagenome assembly SDBT01 (sample SAMN10404973, study PRJNA504765) | marine sediment metagenome | isolation source: marine sediment core GS10_PC15, 103 cmbsf | place: Arctic Ocean: Southern Knipovich Ridge | collected 2010 | reverse complement strand
CCTTTGCTTACCATGCAAATGCTCTGGCCAACTGAGCTACCTGGGCATTATCTTATTTTTAATAAATTTTAGCTTGTTTTTCAAAAAAATCAAGCTTGCCCCTACTTTCGGCTGTATTTTTTCCTCTATTTTCTTTAAAAAATCTACTCCTGTTTTGAAAGAAATTTTTAAATTATCTTTTTTTTGTTTTAATTTATTTTTTAATTCTCCAATCTGACGAATAAACTTTTTCTCTAATAAATCTTTTTTTACCTTTGCCGCCCTTTCTTCAGGAACCTGTTCTAAATTAATATTAGTCAAGGAAAAAAATTTCCTGCTAATAATAATAGCAATGCCAATTAGAGATAAAAAAATAACTATTAGTAATAATATATTTATCCACATAAAAACTATTTTTTAGAAAGACTAAAAATTAATATTTTTTTCTTGACTGTTTTCGCGACATTTTCAATTGTTGGAAAAAGAATTTTCCTTGGGTCATATTCTTTTTTGTTGACCTTTAAAGATTGAATTAAACTCTGCTTAAAGGCCATTCTGATTTCTGTATCAATATTAATAATCCTGATCCCCAAAGAAATTGCTTTTTTTATCTGAATTGGCGGCACGCCTGAGGCCCCATGTAAGACCAAAGGAATGTTAACCTTTTTTTGGATTTCCTTTAATCTTGATAAAAAAAGTCGGGGGACGCCGTGTCTCATTTTATACGGCCCATGAATGTTTCCAATAGCTACGGCCAAAGTGTGAATTTTTGTTTTTTTAACAAACTCCTGAGCCTGATCTGGATCAGTTAAAAATTCTTCTGGTCCATTGATTAATTTATTATATTCTTGTTTGCCTTTAACTACTCTACCAAGTTCCCCCTGAACCCAAACATTATGTTGATGTGCATATTGAACAACTTTTTTTGTTAAAGCAAGATTTTTATTAAAAGGCAGGTTGGAAGCATCTATCATTACTGAAGAAAAACCAGCTTTAATACATTCTACTATATCGGAAAATGTTTTTCCATGGTCAAGATGGAGGGCAATTGGAATTTTTTTAGCTTGATTTTGAACAATAGTTTTAATTAAGCAAGATATTGATTCTATTCCTGCATATTTAATCGTTGTTGGAGTAACCTGAAGGATAATAGGTTTTTTGGCCTGTTTGGCTCCCTCTATAATACCCAATGTTATCTCTAAATTAAAAGTATCAAAAGCCCCTAAGGCGTATTTTCTTTTTTTTAATGGATTAATAAGTTTTTTAATATGGACCAACATTTTATTTTAAAATTAATTCGCACATTTTAATAAATTCTTTTGATTTTAAACTCGCTCCCCCAACCAAAACTCCATCTATCACTTCCTGATCAATAAACGATTTAATTGTTTTTGAATCAACGCTTCCACCATAAACAAGACGGATGTTGTTGCGAACAAGGGGAAGAGCATATAAATCAATTATTCTTTGATTAATTATTTTACACATATATCCAGCCTCAGCTGGTTCAATTGCCCAACCAGAACCTATAACCCAAACTGGTTCATAAGCAATAATAATTTTTTGATTAGATTTTAAACTAACACCATCTAAGGCTTTTGAAACCTGACTAATTATTGTCTGCTCCTTAAGCCCCTTATCTCTTTGGTCTCTGGTTTCGCCAACACATATTATTGGAATTAAGCCCGCTTTTAAAGCAGCTTTAACTTTTTTATGAATCATTTCGTCTGTTTCTTTTAAAATCTGTCTTCTTTCTGAATGTCCAATAATAACGTGGGAACAGCCCAATTCTTTTAAACGTTTAGGTGAAATTTCTCCTGTAAATCCGCCCTTTTCTTCCCAAAAACAATCTTGTGCTCCACATAAAAGTATATCCTTTTTAGGGCCAAAAATTTTAGAAACTTCTGGCAGACTCATAAACGGAGGACACAGAACCAAATCAAAATCAATTAATTTTTTTTCTTTTTTTTTAACCTTCTTTAGCCGATTTAAAATTTCCTTTGCTAGGGTCTTAGTTTCTTGAAAGGAAAGTTGCATTTTCCAATTAGCAATGATAATTGATTTTTTCATATAATTTCAAATAATCGAAATAAAACCAAGTGTGGCTAGAGTAACGATTAAACCGGCAATAGCAACTCCAATAAAAATTAAACCTAGACTTTTTTTGTATGGAATATCAAAAAGAAAAGCAGCTATTGTTCCCGTCCATGCGCCTGTAAAGGGCAGAGGGATGGCCACCAACAAAATCAGGGCTATATCTCCGTAAGCTGAATGCTTTTTGTAAAAACGTTGTCGGGTTCGTTTAAAGAACCAATTAAAAAGTTGTTTTATTGTCTTGCTTTTTTTCATTAAATATCCAGCTAAATGTTTCCAAAACCAAAGCAAGAAAAAAACAGGAATCATGTTGCCTAAACCAGCCAAGAAAAATGCTTTTAATGGTGATAAATGCCAAAGACCAATAGCCAAGGGAATAGTTCCTCTTAATTCGTTAATTGGCGTCATGGCCAATAAAATCGTTTTTAATTCAAAGCTCATATATAGTATCTTATCATTTTAGAATATTCTGGCAATTCTCTGCTGACCACCAAATAAGGCTCTTCACTTCTTGAAAACGATCTTGATCTGTTGCTGCATTCAAAAGTATGACTACTAACTGCTTGTCTTTATAATTACTTAAACCAGCAAAACAATAACCACTTTCCTCTAAATAGCCAGTTTTTCCTCCTGTAAGATTAATAAAGCTCCCTAAAAGCTTATCCGTGTTCCAAACCCTCTGATAATTCTTCTGACCGTTTGCGTCAAAAACAGAAAAATCATAAGTCCTAATTTTTAAAGCTTCTCTAATTTCGTCGCGCTTCATTGTCTCTAGAATCAATTTCACCAGGTCCTCGGCTGTAGACTGATTACCAACGTCTAATCCTGTTGGTTCAACAAAAACAGTGTTGTTCATACCCAAAAACTGAGCTTTCTCATTCATTAAATCAACAAAACTTTTATCTGAAGATAAATTAATTAAACGAGCCAAAACTTTCATTGCATCATTTGCTGATTTAATTAACCCAGCTATAAAAATATCTTTTAATTCTAGACTTTGGCCTGCCTTAATGTTAAGTCCGGCTGGTTCAAGGTCGCCATCAGATTTTGAATTAATAATTAAATCTTCTTTTTTGATTAAAATTCTTTCATCCCACCCTTGAGTTATATTTTCTAAAAAAATCAAAGCACTCATTAATTTGGTTATACTGGCAATAGGCAAAATTTTTGTTGAATTCTTACTAAAACAGATCTCTCCATTTTCTAAATTAACCGTTAAAGCACTCTTGGCTGTTAATTCTGGGCCCAAGGAATAAGGAGCCTCTATATTAGTATGTGATATGACATTAATTGCTTGGTCTAAAAAGATTGCCTGAGGAAAAACAGGGGCTAAAGTCAACAAGAAAAGCGTAGTTAGAATAAACGAAAACATAATTTAGATAATTTATATAAAGTGTACCAAATTTTTGATAATGGCAGTTCAAATGTTCCAGGATAAAAAAATTCTTGACCTTTAAAATTTACTTTGAAGCGGGTTACCCCCGGCCATTTCTTTTTATCTATCCCCCAAAAATCATAAAAATAAATACTTTCTTTTTTGGCCTGCTGGATTGTTTGCCAATGTAGTAAATAAGGAGCCATCACTTCTTTGTGTTCTCTTGAAGAAGCTCCATGAAGATATGTTGCTGTGTGATTAAAAAATATTAATAGATGAGCGGCTAAAATTCTATTTTGGTACTCAGCTAAATATAGAGTAGCGAACTTTGATTCGGAGTTTAAAAGTTTTTTATAGTAATTGTCGGGATAAATTTTAAATTTCTCCCGTTTAGATGTTTGGTGCAATAGATCTAAGAATATATTTAAATATTTTTCTTCATTACTTTTAAATACTTTAACGCCATGTTTTTGCGCCAACCGAATATTATAACGAGTTTTTGCGTGCATTTCTTTTAAAAGCTCTGTTTCTGATTTTTTTAAATCCAAAATTATGGTTTTTGAAGGTTGAAAATCTTTAATCTTAGTAAATCCCTTAAAATTAAATTTATCATCTTTTGAGTCCCAGCGAAAGAAAATCGCTTTTTCTTTTTTAGCTAGATTTTTAATTTTCTTAATTAATTCTTGAAAAATTTCTTTATTAAAAGATAGAGCAATTGGTCCTCGTGGACAATAAAAATAACTTTTTCCAAAAGGTAAATTATGTTTGACAATTAAAGCTTGACCTATAATTTTTTCTTTGTCTTTAATTGCTAAAAACCAAACCTTTCGGCCAGACTCTTTTTGAAACATTCCCCACTCCCATGATTGTAAAAATTCACTTTCTGTTTTCTTTGTATGAGAAAAAATAAAATTATTCCAAATATCTTTCTCACAAATCTCTATTACTTCCATGATTATTGTATTTTTAAAATATTTATTTAAAAACTATGCCTTCTTTTTTTAAAGTCTGAATTTTCCTTTTCTTTCCCAATCTATATCCCCCGATTTGTCCGTTTGAACAGATAACCCGATGACAAGGAATTTTCGGATTAATATTTTTATTAAGAGCATTGCCAACAGCTCGACAGGCTTTGATTTTTCCAACCCTTTTTGCAACCTCTTTGTAAGTCATTGTTTGGCCTTTTGGAATCTTTTTAACCACTGAATAGACTTTTTCTGTAAAACTTTTCATTGTTTTATTTTAACAAAAAATTATAAATATAAACAGGTCAGAGTAACTGACCTGCTTGATTTAAAAAATCAATTCTTTAATTTTTTTGTTTTTCTTTGATCTTGCTGAAAATAAAAATATAAAGAATTTCTAATACTGCCAGAGTATTAACAATCAAAAGAGCAATAAACCACCATTTATGATTTAATTTAGCCGCACGCCAAAGAGCAATGCCTTTCCAGGGAATAGTCCAGACAAGAGCTAGCCATATAACCCAAGAATTTTCAATTAAAAATTGTTCCATATTATTAAATTAATGAAATCCCCTGCTCTTCAAAAGCGTCTTTAATTTTGAAGATTATTTCCTGTTGACAGTCCTTATATTTTATAAAATCAGCTGTCTGCATATAATAGACGACTTCGAAAACAAGATTTGATTTATCAAATTCTGTACAATGAACTCTTTCAAAGCGGGCTAATTTATTTGATTTAATTATTTCTTTTATTGTTTCAGAAATTTTCTTTAACTTAATTGTTGGAGTTTGTCCAGGAATATTAAAAGAAAAATTTATTCTTCTTTCTTCTAATTTCTTAAAATTTTGGATTTCAACACGGAATGACGTTAATTTTGCATTAGAAAAAACAATTTCTTCTCCTTGGAGAGCCTGAATTCTAGTAGTTTTAAGTCCTATTTTTTTAACTACCCCCATTTGATCACCAATAACGATAAAATCTCCCACAACAAAGGGTTTGTCAAAATAAAGAGCAAACGAAGCAAATAAATCTCCCAAAATACCTTTTAATGCAAAAGCAATGGCAATACCGCCAATACCCAAACCAGCTATCAAAGAGGTAATATTAACTCCCAAATTAGATAAAATTAAAAGAACACCAAAAACCCATAAGATACCCTTTAAGGCTTTGCCAACCATTTGATAAGCCGCTTTTGTTCCTGGTGCGTCTTCGTTTTTTAAAAGTCTTTTAATGAAATAATCAATAAAAATCTGAACAGCAATAATTATCTGGTAAAAAACCCAAATAATCAGCGCTATGCTGATTATTTTTTGAATAAAATCCCCAAAAAATAAAAGTTGGAAAGCCAAATAAAAAGCTAAAAATGAATAAAACGGAGGTTTAATCGACTGAAAAATTTCAATTAAAGTGTCATCAACATCGCTTTTAGTTCTTTTGGCTAGTTTTTTAAACCTTTTTAAAATAATTTTTTGAAAAATCTTGAATAGGCCAATTAATATCAAAAAAACAACAACTGCTTTTAAAACATTTTCTAAATTATTATTAAGTAAACTGTATTGACTTAAAGTGGTAATAATTTTTTCTAACATGATTTTATATTAAATATATTTTTATTAATAATTAATCAAGGAACATTTATCCCCTTGTTTAATATTGTGTTCGTCAACCCAGCCATTCTTAACCTCTAAAACATATTGGATAGGTACTGAGGGCCGCAATAATTCAGGAAATGATTCTGGTTGAACCTCTTTATTAATTTCAACAATTTTTAAGTCTTTGTCAAGCCAAATAATGTCTATAGGAAACTTCATTCCTTTCATCCAGAAAGGATAACGACCTGGTGTTTTAAAAACAAAAAGCATCCCTTGGTTGTCTAAAATGCGATCACGCCCGGAAAGCCCTTGAGCTTTTTCACTAAAAGTTTCGGCAACCTCTACTTCTAACTTAAAATCATTGATTTTTATAAAAATAGACTGGCCCTTTTTGTTAGATTGTTGATCAAAGATATTTGTCTTAGTTTTCAAAAAAAGTAAAATCCCTAGGGAAAGAAGAATAAATATAAAAATAAGGAGTAAGACTAAATTTTTGTTCATACTTTCTAAAAAGTGCCAGTCTAAAATTAAAAGAACTAAAATTCTGGAGGTTAACCTCTTTTCTTAAATAACTATCTTTTAATACCAACCTAATTCTTTTATTTCTTTCTTCTTTTTGCTGGTTTCCTTTTTTTAACAACTTTTCTCTTTGCCGGCTTTCTTTTAGCAACTTTTCTCTTTGCAACCTTTCTCTTTGCTGGTTTTCTTTTAGCAACTTTTCTTTTTGCAACCTTTCTCTTTGCTGGTTTTCTTTTAGCAACTTTTCTTTTTGCAACCTTTCTCTTTGCTGGTTTTCTTTTTTTAACAACTTTTCTCTTGACCATAATTTTTTTTATTTACTAAATTAAATTGCGACCTTTCAGAAATTATTTATTATAAAAATTTTATAACAATAACTCTACTTATATATTTATTATAAACTTATTTTTAAAAAAATAAATGAATCAACCTGTTAATAACTTTTTTTACGATCTTCAATAAATTTTTCTATTGAACGATCATAACTTGCTTCTGCTTCAGAAGAAAAGCAACAACCTGGCAACTCATCTTTTTGTAGATGATATCTTAAGCACTCACAACAAATTCCTTTTTTTTCACATCCTGGATAAGTACAGGGACAATCTTTTAAATTCTTTTTCTTTTGGCACTCCATGGTTAAAATATTTTATTTATTTATTTATTTAATAATCCTTTGGCTCTTTTTTTTGCCTGAATAAGAATTTCCTTCTCGTTTCTTATTTTCCGATCTTTCATTAAAATTTCACCATGACAAATCACGTCAGAAACACAGTCCCCGGAACAAGAATAAACTAAATCAGAAATTAAATTATGTCCTGGTATTAGAGATACCTGATTTAAATCAATTAAAATTAAATCTGCTAAATTCCCCTGTTTAATTTGACCAATTTTTATATTTAAAGCTTTGTTTGGCTTTTTTGTTTATTCGTGGAGAAATTTTTTCAATCTTGCCTTTATTAACATAAATATCTGTTTTTCTTTCTTTTAACAATACGTTTTTAATTAAGAGGCTCATGATAATCTTAGTTTTAAAATCTCTTGAATTATTCTTTCAATTCTTTTATTTATTATTAGCTCATGTTTCATAATTTGTCCTTGTGTTAAAGGGACCTTAATAACTCCATTGGCGTAATTATCTATAGAACACGACGCTGCGTACTCTAGGTCAAGTTCTTTAGATAAAGTTGCTTCGTTAGACATGGTCATGCCAACCACGTCAGCAAAATCTTTAATCAAATTAACCTCTGCTTTAGTTTCAAATCTCGGTCCTTTTGTCTGAAAATAAATCCCTTTATTTTTAAAATCAAACTTTAATTTCTTAAAAATTCTATTGAAAATCTTTCTTAATTTAGGAGAAATTTCAGGAGTAATGTGTTTACATTGTTTATCATAAAAACTTGGATTATCAAAATTAATATAGTCATGGGGAATTAAAAATTTCCCTGGTTTAATGGATTTTTTTAAAGACCCAACCGAATTAAAAGCAAAAATATATTTTACTCCTAATTTTTTAAATGCAAAAATATTTGCTTGATAATTTATTTTATGAGGTGGGATATTACGATTAAGACCATGACGAAGAATTAACGGACAATTATTAATTAAATAATAAAAAGCCCTGCCATAGGGCGTGGTTAAATTTTTTACTTTTGCTTTTTCTAAAAAACTGAGGTGATATAAATTTCCTCCACCAATAATGCCAATTTTATTTTTATCTTTCATGACAATGCTTATTATTAAGGTATTATTATACCAAAATTATAAAATAAATTAAATCGATATTTTAAAAACTTTATTTCTTTGCCTAAACCCTTTAACTAATTTGATTCTCTTATTTGGAATATTAAAATACAAAGACAAAACATTAATTACAGATTGATTGGCCTGACCCTGGATAGGTTTTTGCTTTATTCTAACTTCAAAACTGTCTTCTGTTTTTTTAACAATCTTTTCTTGCTTTGAGCCAGGAAAAACCTTTATCTTAATTAACATATATAATATTTTAACACATTTTGACTTTAAATTCAAATAAAAAATATATAAAAAAGCCACCTGATAAGGGCTTTTTTATTATTGAAAGTAATTCTCAATTATTCCTCAAAAATCTCTTTTTCTTCTTGCATTAAATTTTCTTTTTCTAAAAACAATTCGTTTTCACCTGTCGGCGCCGTTGCTGGACGAGTATAAACAAAAAACCAGATAGTAAAAACAATAATTAAAAGGGCAATGATGATAAAAATTCTTTTTAACATAAATTTAAAATTAATAAGATACCCCTAAAATCAGGGATAAAAATATAAAAAACAATGTAGAAAGAAAGGGTGAAATAATAATGCCAATCCCGGCCCAAATTCTTAAAGCTGGATCTCTAATCTCCCATTTACTTACACTCATGGCATAAAAAACCCACATCATAATCAAAGGTAAAACTGTTACTAAAACAAAAATAGTTCCTAAAATTGGACCAAAAACCATGGTAATTCCTCCAAGCCCATTCCATGTTTTTTGAAGGAAAAAAATAGTTTCTAAATTTTCTTGATTAACAAAAGTGATTACGTTCCAAATAAACCACTGGACAAAGTAACAAAACAAGAGGAATCTTAAAAAAACAACTGGGCGGCGTGGAAAATACCAATGCCAAAAATCAGGGCTTATTTTTTCTACAATTTCTTCCGTCTCATTTTTATTTTCAGTTTGATTGTTATTTTCCATGATTATATAATACCGTAATTTACCTGCTCGTCAATAATAGAACACAAGTATTAAACCCCTATTTCTTGTTTTGATCTGCGCCGTATTTATCTTTATCATCTACCAAATCATTTTTCTGCCATTGTTTAACCCAATCTTCAATTAAAAATATTTTAATTTTATCATCCTTAGTTGTACAAATAAATCTTTTAAATCCAGCATTAACAATCATTTTTTTACAAATAAAACAAGAAAAAGTGTCTATTTTTTTTCCTTTAGCTGTTGCTCCTGAAAGATATATGTCTCCACCCAAGATACTAACTCCAGCTCGAGCAGCATTAATAATGGCATTTTGCTCTGCATGAACTGATCGACAGATTTCATAACGCTGGCCATGAGGAATATTTAACTGGTCCCTTAAACAATTATTACGTTCAATACAATCTTTTGTCTTTCTAGGGGCTCCAATATAACCAGTAGCTACGATCTGATCATCCCTGACAATAATAGCCCCTAATTTATTACGAAAACAAGTAGAACGTTGACCAAGTGTTTTGGCTAAATCTAAATAATATTTTTCTTTACTTATTCTAGGCATATATTTTTTATTATTTTAATAATTTTTTTAACTTCTTATGCTTTTCTTATCTTTAAATCATACAAAATCTCTTCTGCTTTTTTTAGATTACGCTTAGCCTCGTCATATTTGTGACGCAAATAACCAGTTAAATTAATTTTAGTTAATTCGCTAACAATTTCAGCAATTAGTTCTTTTAATTCTCTAGCTTTCTTTATGTCTCCTTCTGTAGCTAAAAGGATAATTTTCCTTACTAATTCACCCGTCAAATCACAACTAGCAGCCAAATAATCAGCAAAACCGGTTTTAATTTTAGTTACTGGACTAATTTTCCCAAATTTTAAAACTTGATAAAATAATTTTGCCTCTAAATATTCTTCTAAGGCCGCTTTATAGGCTCCTGTGTATTTAAAATCAGGAACCTTTTTTAGATTAGGCTGTAAACCAATTAAAACTTTCTCTATTTGGAGCAAAAGCTTTTGGGCTTGAGAAAATTCATCTCTATGTAAAGCAAAAATAGCCTGTTTGGCCTGGTGAAGAGCCTGATTGGAATCATTAATAATTAAACGACGATTTTCAGCGTGAGACTCATAATCTTTTTTTAAATTTTTAAATATTGTTTTCATAAATTTAAAGAATTTTTCTTGTTTTTAAAGCCTCTCCTAATGTAATTTCATCAGCATATTCAATTTCACTGCCTAAGGGCAAACCACGAGCGATTTTGGTTAATTTCAGTCTCTGAGTTAATTTAGGATCCTGCTTAATTAAATTAATTAAATAGAGAGTTGTTCCCTCTCCTTCTATTGTTGAACTAAGAGCAAAAATAACTTCTTTGATCTGAGAATTTCTTAGTCTTTCTATTAATTCTTTTACCCTAATCTGTTCAGGTCCACTCATTTGAACAGTATCAATTAAACCGCCCAGTATATGATAGATTCCTTTATATTCACCTATTCTCTCAATAGCCATTAAATCTTGGGGTTGAGCAACAATAATAATAACTGAATGATCCCTTTTTTTATCTTGACAAATTAAACAAATTTTTTGACTAGAAAAATCACCGCAAACAGTACAAGCCTGAACATTTTTTATGTTTCTTAAGTGACGACTAATCCTTTCTATAGTATCTGGACTTCTTTTTAGTAAATAAAAAACAAACCGCTGCGCGGTCTTGGGCCCAATTCCAGGAAATTGACTAAATTCATCAATTAAATCTTGAATTTCGTGAGGATAAAGCATAATAATTTAAATTAAAATGGTAATTCTGTTTTATCTTCATCTATCTTTAAATCTTCCATTTTCTTTTCCAAATTTTTAAAACTCGCTATATCATTATCAAAATATAAAGAAACCAAACCAACTGGCCCATGGCGATGCTTTGCAATATGAATTTCAGCAATATTTTTTTCATGGTCTGGACAATTTTTAATTCCCATGTCCATACTTTTTCGATAAATAAACATTACTACATCTGCGTCCTGTTCTAATGAACCAGATTCTCTTAAATCAGACAAACGAGGAATGGCCGGAGTTCTTGCTTCTGGAGCACGGTTGAGTTGAGAAAGGGCCAAAACTGGAATATCTAACTCTCTAGCAATTGCCTTTAAAGAACGAGAGATATGTGATACTTCTTGAACTCTTCCTTCTTTATAACCTATTCCTCCTTCCATTAATTGTAAATAATCTATAATTAATAAATCCAAGCCATGTTCAACTTGTAAACGTCGGGCCTTGGTTCTAATCTCAATTGGCGTGGCCATGGCTGAATCGTCAATAAAAATTGGCGCTTCAGACAATATTCCAAAAGACTTTCCAAGTTTTTCAAAATCACCATCATCGTCTTTGCGAGAAAGTTTACCAGTGCGCAATTTCCAAAGACCAACATTTGCCTGAGCACAAATAACTCGATCACTGACATGATCTTTAGACATTTCTAAACTAAATATACCAACCGTCTTTTTATGATAAACAGCAGCCTGACGGGCAATGTCTAAAGCTAAAGAACTTTTACCAATTGATGGTCGAGAAGCCAAAATAATTAATTCTGAGGGTTGAAGGCCAGCTAATTGATTATCTAAATCTGTAAAACCAGTTGGAACTCCTCTTATTGTTTTTTCTCCTTTATGTAGTTCATCAATTCTTTCAAAGGCTTCTGATAAAGTATCTTTTAAAGAAACAAATTTTTGTCTAACATATTTTTGTGAGATAGAAAATAATTTTCGTTCTGCCTTGTCTAAAACATCAATGGCGTCTTGCTCCTCTTTATATGCCATTTGAATCGTCTCTGTTGAGGAAATAATTAGTTTTCTTAAAGTTGATTTTTTCTTTATAATTTCAGCGTAAGCATCTATATGACTTGAGCTGGGCACAATATTAGACAAAGATGCTAAATGACTTTTTCCACCAATTATTTTCAATTGTTCTTTTTCGGCTAAACGATTTCCCACGCTTAAAATATCAATTGGATCTCTCTTTTCCCAAACCTCTAACATTGCCTTATAAATCATTTGGTTCTTTTCCGCATAGAAATCATTTGCTTCAATGGTGTCTGCTATTTTAATAATTGCATCTTTATCAATTAATAAAGAACCTAATAAGGCGTCTTCTGCTTCTAGATTTTGTGGAGGTAATTTTTCAAAAACTTGTCCTGTTTCTTTTTTGGCCATAAAATATACTCTTGTCAAAATTTTTATTTTTCTTTATAATACAAAAACGCTTAGACTTTGACAAGCAAAGCTTTTACACATTTTATTAACATCTTAAAAATGAACAAAAAAAACATACGTGGTTATTCGGTTTATTATAAGGATGAAACAAAAAAAGGCATTGATCATTTGGCATATGTTTTAAGTTTTGAAGAAACCGATTCTCTTTTTCATAATGCTCGTTATTCTGGAAAAATAAAATTTGAAGACCGAGTAGGGAGAAATTATACCTTAATCAGTAAAAACAACGGTAGTTTTGAACTTAAAAAAAGATAACAAGCCCTCGTAGCTCAATGGTAGAGCAGTGGCCTTTTAAGCCATTGATCTGGGTTCGATTCCCCGCGGGGGTATTTTTTATTTCTTTTGATTTAGATATTGACAAAACCCCAAAAATAGGTTATAATTAAAAAACAATAAACAAATTCCTTAACAAAAGGAGGGAAAAATGAAGAGCTTAATATTGCTCTTTGTTAATTTTCTGGCTGGCATTAATAAGTGGAAAGATAAATGGCTACAAAGTCAAATTAAGATTTACGTTGATAATTTTCATCAAAGATCTATTCAGCGTAAAAATTATTGGATTGAGAAATTGGCAAAAATTACTGTCTTGCCCTTGATAGAAAAAGACATCGTCACTGGACCCAACCTCATTAGTATCTTCCGAGGTATAATGAGTTTCCCGCTCCTTATTTTCATAATTGACGATCACTATTTTATCGCTCTAATCTTTTTTGTCTTTCTTCTCATCCTTGATGCCATTGATGGACCCATTGCCCGAGCTCTTAATCAAGAAAGCAGTTTGGGTGAAATCCTAGATCCACTTGGTGATAAGCTAATTTGTGCGGCTGTTTTCTTTACCATTGGAAAACAATACCTTGCTCCTTGGATTTTTATTAGCACATTGGTATTAGAAATTATATCAATACTTATGATTTTAATTCTACTGCCAATAGCTAATAAACTAAATCTAAATTTTAGAAAGAAGAGCACTTTGTTTGGCAAGGTTCGATTTACCCTGCAGACAATTGGCTACAGCTTCTTAATTCTAAACTGCATGGTTAGTTTTTCACTTGGTATGGTGGCTAGTACACTTTTCATTATTAGTCTACCATTCTACTTGGCCGCTATTATTAGCCACCTTCTTTCTACTAGCCGGAAAAACAACACGGAATAAAACGCCCTCTTGCTTGATGAGGGCGTTTTCTTTATAATTTTAATAGTTATGCGTAACTATTCTCGAAAAATTCGCAAAAAAATAAATCGATTTCGTACACCAAGTCCCTTTATTATTAAAAAATCTCTAAAACAAAAATTTAAGAAAAAAGTAAAAAATATTTAAATGCAAGAAGTTTGGCACAATTTATCAACAACAAAAATATTAGAAAAATTAGAGACCAATAAAAATGGCCTTACTTTTAAACAGGCAAATGATAGATTAAAAAAATATGGAGAAAACAAACTTCCAGAAAAGAAAAAATTCTCTACTACTAAAATTCTTTTTTCTCAATTTCAAAGTCCATTAGTTTATATTTTAATCATCGCAGCCGCCATTGCCCTATCTTTAAAAGAATTTATTGACATGGGCATTATTTTAGCGGCTGTTTTTATTAATGCTGGAATTGGATTTTTTCAAGAATATAAAGCAGAACAAACTTTTGCTCATCTTAAAAAATTAGTTACTCATACAGCTCGAGTTTTTCGTCGAAAACAAAATGGAAAAACTGGCCCTGAAGAACATTTGATTACTAGCCAAGAACTCGTGCCTGGTGATATTATTACTTTAGAAGCTGGAGATATTGTTCCAGCTGATTCTCGCTTAATCGAAGTACATAACCTAGAAACCAAAGAAGCTATTTTAACTGGTGAGTCAATCCCCTCTTTAAAACAAGTTGAAACACTAGAAGAGGGGGCTCCTTTAGCTGACAGGGAAAACATGGTTTATTCTGGCACTATTATCACTCGCGGCAAAGCCAAGGCCGTTGTTGTCGCTACTGGATTAAAAACTGAGTTAGGTAAAATCGCCAGCTTGATAAAAACAACCGAAGATGACCAAACTCCTTTACAAAAAAAAATTGCCTATTTAGCAAAAATTACTGGATTAATTATTGGGGGATTTTGTGTTGTACTGTTTGTTAGCGGCATAATAATTGGCCGACCGTTTTTTGAAATGCTTTTAATTTCTGTAGCCGTAGCTGTAGCTGGAATCCCTGAAGGATTAGTTATTGCAGTAACTGTTTGTTTAACTGTTGGGATGCGAAAAATCTTAAAGAAAAAAGCCTTGACTCGCAAATTAGTTGCCGCCGAAACGTTAGGTTCAATTACTATTATTTGTTCAGATAAAACTGGAACCTTAACAGAGGGGAAAATGGCAGTTTCTCATGTTCTTCCTTTTGAAAAAGTTAATTCTCAAGATTTACTAAAAATTGGACTGCTTTGTAATAATGTAATAATAGAAAATCCAGAAGAAGAATTAGAGAAATGGAAAATTAGCGGCGACACTACAGAAATTGCTTTAGTTCAGGGGGCAGTGCACGCTGGGTTAGAAAGAAAAGAACTTTTAAAAAAATATTTAAGAATTGATGAAATTCCTTTTGAATCAGAAACAATGTATATGGCTACCCTTCATCAAACATCTTTAAATGATAAATATACTTTATTAGTTAAAGGTGCTCCAGAAAAAATCTTGGAATTATGTCAAATATCACCCATTCAAAGTAAAAAAATAAAAGAAGAATTTGAAAAATTAACAGTAAAAGGTTTGAGGGTTTTGGCTTTTGCTCAAAAAAATATTTCAGGAGAAAAAATTAAACGTTTATCAAATAAGCATTTGGACAAACTTGAATTTATGGGCTTAATTGCCTTAAAAGACCCTTTAAGGCCTGAGGCCAAGGAAACGATTGCTAATTGCAAACTAGCCGGAATTAGACCAATTATTATCACTGGCGACCATAAATTAACTGCCAAAACAATTGCCGAAGAAATAGATTTAATTAAACCAGGAGAAAAAATTCTAGAAGGACACGACCTGGATAAACTTTCTGACGAAGAACTTGGTCAAGCACTTAAAAAGACAAGTATTTTTGCCCGCGTTGAGCCAAGACATAAAATTAGAATTATTAAAGCTTTTCAGGCCCAAGGAGAAGTTGTTGCTATGACTGGTGATGGCGTTAATGACGCTCCAGCCATTAAGGCGGCCGATGTTGGAGTAGCCCTTGGTTCAGGGTCAGAGGTAACTAAAAGTACGGCTGACGTTATTTTACTTGATGATAATTTTAAAACTATTGTTGAGGCGGTTAAAACTGGTCGCAACATCTTTAGTAATATTAAAAAGGTAATTCTTTATCTTTTTAGTGATAGCTTTACCGAATTTATTTTAATTGGAGGAGCTTTGTTAATGGGATTTCCCTTGCCTCTTTTAGCCGGACAAATTCTCTGGGTTAATATTATTGAAGACACCTTGCCGGCCATGGCCCTTGCATATGAAAAGGAAGGAAAAGAAGTTCTTAAACAAAAAGCTCGCGGGCATAAAGCTAAAATTTTAGATACTGAAATGAAATTTTTGATTTTCATTATTGGTATAGTAACCGACTTAATTCTGTTATCTTTGTTTGCCTATCTTTATAGTTTGCATTTTGATCTTGCATACATTCGAACCATCATTTTCGTTGGACTAGGAATTGACACATTGTTCTATGTATTTTCTTGTAAACATCTTCATAAACCTATTTGGAAATATAATCCTTTTGATAATGTATTTTTAAACATAAGCGTTATCTTTGGATGGCTAATGTTTTTAGTTGCTCTCTATATTCCCTTTTTTCAAACAATCCTACAGGTTGTTCCTCTTCATTGGAATGACTGGTTAATCGTTATTGGACTAGGATTGATTAAGCTTACTTTAGTAGAACTAGGAAAACTTCTTTTTATCAGTCCTAGATTTAAATTGGCTTAAAAATTAAAATTATTTTATGGCCTTTATTTATATCATTATTATTATTATTGCTTGCGTGATTTTGGTTAAAAGCACCCACTGGATAATCAAAACCATAACTTATTTTGCTCAATATTTACGTGTCCCTGAATTTGTTGTTGCTTTTATCTTGGCTGGTATAGCCACCTCTTTGCCAGAACTTTTTGTTGGCATTTCCTCAGCTATTAATAAAACACCTATTCTTTCCTTAAGTAATATTTTTGGTTCAAATATCGCTAATGTAACTTTAATATTGGGCTTAACTGTTATTTTAACTAAAGGATTGGTTTCTGAAACAAAGACTATCCAACGTAATATTTTTTATACATCTCTGCTTTTAATGTATCCCATCCTTTTAACTTTAGATGGTGTTCTCTCTAGAATTGATGGACTGGGACTCTTGGTTCTCTTCGCACTTTATATTTTAATTCTTTTTTATCAAAGTCAAGATTTTACTAAAAAACTTGAGAGAGCTCTTCATAGAGATTTAATTAAAAACATAGGAATTTTTGTTGTTGGTATTGCCCTTCTTTTAGCTAGCGCTTATATTATTGTCATCATGTCTGAACTCTTAGCTTTTGAGTTAAACATTTCTTTGTTCTTAATCGGGCTTTTTTTAATCGCTATTGGGACTTCTTTACCTGAACTTGTCTTTGGTATTCAAGCGGCCCAAGAAAAACATAAAGAGATGATTTTCGGTAATATTTTAGGGTCAATTGCAGTTAATTCTACTGCTGTTTTAGGAATAACCGCGATTATTTCTCCTATTACCATTGATGACCTTGGACTATTAGCGACAACCGCTTTTTTCATGTTAAGTGCTTATTTGCTCTTTATCCTATTTTCTTATTCTAAAAAAAGGCTTTCTTGGCAAGAAGGCTTTATTTTGTTATTTTTCTATGTTGCTTTTATTATTATTCAATTTTTGGTAAAATAAGCAAACTATGTACATACTTCTTAAAGACATTAAAAAACATTTAAATAAAACCGTCTCTTTAAAGGGCTGGATTTTTAATTATCGTTCATCTGGTTCTATTTATTTTCTTCAGCTTCGCGACAGCACTGGTGAAATTCAAGCCATTGTTTCAAAAAAAGAGGTAAACCAAAAAACATGGGAAAATTGCCAAAAAATAAGCTTAGAATCAAGCATAGAAATTAAGGGCAAAGTCTACAGTGAAAAACGTTCACCAAGTGGCACAGAGATGTTGGTTGAAGATTTAAAAATTATTCAAATCGCTGAAGAATATCCCATCAGTAAAAAGGCTCATGGCACTGACTTTTTAATGGATCATCGTCATCTTTGGATTAGGTCAAAACGTCAAGCAGCTATTCTTAAAATCAGAGATGAAATTATTTGGGCTGTTCGTTCTTTTTTTAAAAAAGAAGGTTTTATCTTGACCGACTCACCCATTTTAACCCCTACTTCCTGCGAAGGAACAAGCACTCTTTTTTCTACTAAGTATTTTGATAAGAAAGCGTATTTATCTCAATCAGGACAGCTTTATCTAGAAGCAATGATTTATTCTCTGGGTAAAGTTTATGATTTTGGACCAACTTTTCGAGCCGAAAAATCAAAAACTCGTCGTCATTTAACTGAGTTTTGGATGATAGACGCTGAAGCCGCTTTTGTTGAACATAAAGAAAATATGAAAATTCAGGAAAAATTAATCTGTTATATCATTGAACAAGTTTTAAAAAATTGTGAAAAAGAATTAGAAATATTAGAAAGAGATGTAAAACCATTGAAAAATATAAAATCCCCATTCCCTGTAGTTACTTATGAACAAACAATTAAAAAATTGCAACAAAAAGGAGTAAAAATAAAATGGGGTGATGACTTTGGAGGAGATGAAGAAACAATTATTTCAAAAATGTTTGATAAACCTGTTTTTATTGAAAAATATCCTGGAAAAATCAAAGCCTTTTACATGAAACCCGACACAAAAAATCCAGACTTAGTTTTAAATAACGATTGCTTGGCTCCGGAGGGTTATGGAGAAATTATTGGTGGCTCACAAAGAATTGATGATTTAAAAACCCTTGAAGAAAAAATTAAAGAATTTAAATTACCAAAAGGACCACTTGAGTGGTATCTTGATTTGCGTCGCTATGGTTCAGTGCCTCATTCTGGTTTTGGATTGGGAATTGAAAGAACTGTTGCTTGGATCTGTGGTCTCAAACACATTAGAGAAACTATTCCGTTTCCGAGATTAATTAATAGACTAAAACCTTGACATATTTCTAGCTTATGTTAGTTTTAAGATAATGTTTAAACAAATTGTTCAAAACTTAAATAATAATAATAACCGGCTTTGGCGGACTTAATTGGTTTTGATAAAATTATCATAAACAAGTCCGCTCTAAAGGGCGGATTTTTTAATCTGGGGTGGTTTAATGGCAAAACGCTGCACTGTTAATGCAGTTATGGAGGTTCGAATCCTCCCCCCAGAGCCAACTTAAATAATCGCTTGATAGGGCGGTTATTTTTTTACTCCAAGCTAGACATTCGAACTTTTAATAATAATTTTTTTGTGGTATAATAAAAATATGAAAAAGTTAGCTTTATTTGATATTGACAGAACTTTGGCTGAAGGCAGTATTGGAGTATTGTTTACAAATTTTTTATTTCAAAAAAATAGATTTCCTAAAAAATGCTATCAAGACATTAACAAAGCCATCAAACTAAATAAAGCGGAAAAAATTTCTTATAAAAAGAGGGGTAAAATAATTATTGAAAATTGGGCAGAAGGATTTAAGGGCTGGAGCAAGAAAGACATTCTAAAACAAGCAAACGAATATTTTAATAAATATCATTACAAACGGGTTTATCCGGGAGCTAGAGAGTTAGTTAGACATCTAAAACAAAAAGATTATTATGTTGTAGGTATTTCAAGGGCTTTTGAAGAAATTCTTTTACCTGCTAAGAAATATTTAGGCATATCTTTTATTATCGGCACAAAGTTCACTTATGATAAAAATAATATATGTACTGGTAAGTTGTCAAACAATATGTGGGAAGATGGAGCAAAAAAGGTTGAACTAATGAATGTTTTTAAAGATACTAATCTTACCACCGAAGAATCAATCGCCTTTGGTGATACAAAGGATGATTATTATATGTTGAATTTTGTTGAGTTTCCTATAACTGTTAATGCAAACAAAGAATTAGAAAAAATAGCCGTTAAGAAATATTGGCCTATTTATACAAATTTGAAGGTTTTGTTGCAGGACGTTAAAAGCGGTAAATTATTACCCAAGGTAGATTGGTTTCATCATTATGCCAAAAAATACGGTTACATTATTATAACAGAGAAAGATATACAAAAATCGATTAAAAACGATGAGCCGTTTGTCGGAATAGTTAAAAAGTATATTAAACAAGGTAGTAAAATATTAGAAACAGGTTGTGGATTGGGTAGATTAGCTATCAGCTTATCATTACAAGGGTTTAAAGTCCTTGCGATTGACAACGAGAAAAATATTTTAAAGGCAGCTAAGATTAATTGTTATAATTTTGGGAGAGATATAAAATTAGAATTGGCAGATATGTTTGAAATTGATAGACGCTTTAAGGGTTATAAATTTGATGCGGTTACTCATGGTGGTGTGCTAGAACATTTTTCAGATAATCAGATAAAAATTCTTCTAAATAAACAATTTAAAATTGCACCATTAATTATTTTTTCCGTTCCGATTAAGTCAGAACGCAATAAATTTTATTTCAAAAATGATAAAATGGGACATAGAAATCTTTGGAATAAAAATCAATGGGTAAAATTTTTGCGTAATTATTATACCGTTAAAGAGGCAAAAATAGTAAAATCATTAAGAAAAGATGATTTAATCGTTGTTTTAAAAAAATAGCGTTTATAGGGTTTTATAGTAATTCTAAAGTGGGATAAACTCCTTTTTGTACTGTTTTATTTGTCTCATTTTGTTTATTTGAACCCGACCGACCTTTGGTCATTAAGCTCAATATTTTTGTCCCCTAGAACGCTCTTTGGGCTTGATTTTTTAAGGTTCTTGACTGGTATGGGAATCCTATTAACTTTGTCTTCCCCTTGTTTTGTGCTATACTTTTATAAGGAAAAAAAATATTTATAAAACCTATGAAACGAATTCAAAGTGAAGAAACAATTAATAAGATTAAAAAAGAAGTTAAGCTTTGTGGTTGGGTAAACAGCCGTCGTAACATGGGTAAGATTGTTTTTATTGATTTAAGAGACCGTTCTGGCTTAGTCCAGATTGTTTTTATTCCCCAAGAACTTGATAAAGAATCTCAAAAAGCAGTTAAAGAAATCCGCTCCGAATTTGTTATTGAGGTTGAAGGAGTTGTCCATTCAAGACCGAAAAATCAAATTAACAAAGACTTAATAAGTGGAAAAATAGAAATCTTAGCTAAAAAATTAACCATTTTAAATCAAGCTAAAACTCCCCCATTTGAAATTGACAATGAAACCCTTAAAGCCAATGAAGAACTTCGTTTAAAATACCGTTATTTAGACTTGCGGCATGAACGCATGAAAAATAATCTAATTCTTCGTTATCAAGTTATTAAGTTTATCCGCGATTATTTAGACAAAGAAAAATTTTTAGAAATTGAGACACCAATTCTAACTAAAGGCACACCAGAGGGGGCTAGAGAGTTTATTATTCCTTCTCGACTTTATCCTGGAAAATTCTATGTTCTTCCTCAAGCTCCTCAACAATTTAAACAACTTTTAATGGTTGCTGGTGTTGAAAAATATTTCCAAATTGCTCGTTGTTTTCGTGATGAAGATACGCGTGGTGATCGTCAACCAGAATTTACTCAATTAGATGTTGAAATGAGCTTTATTGATCAGGACGAGATAATGGATTTAATTGAGAAATTAATCATTGCTCTGATTAAAAAAATAACTCCAAAAAAGAAAATTTTAACCAAACCCTTTCCTCGGATTACCTATGAACAGGCAATGAAGAAATATAAGACTGATAAGCCTGATTTAAGAAAGAATAAAAAAGATGCTAATGAATTAGCTTTTTGCTTTATCACTGATTTTCCTCTTTTTCAGTATTCAAAAACAGAGAAAAAAAATGTCTCTGTGCACCACCCCTTTACTGCTCCTCAAAAAAAAGATATCCCTATTTTAAATAAAAAACCCTTAGAAGTGTTAGCTCAACAATATGATTTTGTTTGTAATGGTTTTGAGTTGGGAGGAGGTTCAATTAGAATTCACCAAAGAGAAATTCAGGAAATAATTTTTAAAATTCTAAAAATTAATAAACAAGAAATGGAAAGGCGCTTTGGACATCTTCTTAAGGCTTTTGAATATGGAGCTCCTCCTCATGGCGGCATTGCTCTTGGTTTAGATAGAATAATCATGATTCTTGCCAATGAGCCTAATATTCGCGAGGTTATTCCTTTTGCCAAAACAGCTGACGCTAAAGACCTAATGATGGGGGCCCCTAGTGAAATTCCAGAAGAACAATTAAAACAGGCTCATATTGAAATTAAAAAGAAAAAATGAGATTCTTTAGACTAGCTTTACAAAACTTTTTTAGAAATTTTTGGCTTTCTCTAACTAGCATTATTATCATACTCTTGATGCTGTTTTCCTTAAGCCTGGTTTATGGTTTCAATACCCTAGGCCAGCAAATATTGAGCTCTTTTAAAAATAAAATGGACTTGGGTGTCTATTTAAACCAAAACATTGATTTAAATCAATTAAGTCTTTTAAGGTCTGAATTAGAGAATATGAATGAAATAAAAGAGGTTTATTATCTCACCCCTGAAGAATCTTTAGAAAACTTCAAAGAAAAACATGTAAATGATCCTTTAATTTTAAAATCATTAAAAGAACTGAATGAAAACCCTTTGGGAGGAGCTTTAACTTTAAAATTTCATGATCCTTCAGATTATGAAAAAGTTATTTCAGTTATTAACCGTCCTGTTTATAGCGCTTTGATCCGAGATCAAGATTTTTATGATTATCAAGAATTAATTAGTGTTTTTAATCAATTTAATCAAAAACTTACAGGGGCAGGCTTAAGTATTAGTGGAATTTTTGCTTTAATTACTATTTTAGTAATTTTTACCACTATTAAGCTGGGGGCTCTTTCTCGTCGTCGAGAAATTAAAATCATGAGACTGGTTGGAGCTTCAGCCTGGTCTATTCGTACTCCATTTTTAATTGAAGGTGGTCTATATGCGCTTGTTGCATGGATTATAAACTCTATCCTTATTATTCCTTTAATCTATTTTTTTCAGCCATATTTCCAAAAATTTATTGAACTAGATTTTAATTTATTTATTTACCTGAAAACTACTGCTTTTTATTTTTGGTTGGGCCTTTTACTTTTTGCCTTAATTGTTTCTCTAATCGGTAGTAGCTTGGCAATTAAAAAATATTTAAAATTTTAATACTTGTTCTTTTTCATGAAATTAAAAGAATTTAATTATTCTCTTCCCCAAGAATTAATTGCCCAAAAACCTGTTCGACCTCGAGACCATTCAAGACTAATGGTTTTAAACAGAAAAAATCATACTATTATTCATGATTCTTTTTATAATCTAGATAAATACTTAAGGCCAAATGATGTTTTGATTGCTAATAATTCAAAGGTTATCCCTGCTCGCTTGTTTGGTAAAAAAACAACTGGGGGGAAAATGGAAATTCTCCTTTTAAGGCCTCTAAAGGGTAATCAATGGGAAATTGTTCTCAAGGGAAAGGGTGAACAAAATAAAGAAATTAAATTCAGCAAAAAGCTCTTTGGTATTTTAAAACAACAAATCTCAAACCAAACATGGAAAATAGAATTCAATTTAACCAATAACGCCCTACTCAAACAAATATATAAATTAGGTCACCCTCCAACTCCCCCATATATTAAGCGTGCTTCCAATTTACAAGAATATCAGACAATTTATGCTCAGACTCCTGGTTCAGCTGCGGCGCCAACGGCTGGATTTCATTTTACAAAAAAATTAATTAAAAAATTAAAAAAACAAGGTAATAAATTTGAATTTGTTACTCTGCATGTTGGTTTAGGTACTTTTCAGCCAGTAAGAACAGAAAATATTGAAGAACACCAAATACATGCTGAATGGGGAGAAATAACGCAACAGACTGCTGAAAAATTAAATCAAGCAAAAGAAAATAAACAAAGAATTATTGCTATTGGAACAACGACAACAAGAATTTTAGAGGCATTTACTTTAGAGAATGTATTAATTCCGGGAGAAAAATGGATTAATACTTTTATTTATCCTGGTTATAAATTTAAATTCATCAACGGCTTAATTACTAATTTTCACTTGCCAAAATCAAGCCTTTTAATGCTAGTTTGTGCTTTTACTGAAAAAGACTTTATTCTTCAGGCTTATAAACAGGCTATTAAAGAAAAATATAGATTTTATTCTTTTGGTGATGCAATGTTAATTATTTAAATCTTGATTTTTTTAAAATTTCTTTTATAATAAACCTGATTTGGCCAGGTAGCCAAGTGGCTAAGGCATCAGTCTGCAAAACTGATATACACGGGTTCGAATCCCGTCCTGGCCTTTTTTATTTTTCTCAAATTTCTGGTATAATAAAAATATGAAAAAGAATCCAAAACTTATTCTTATTGATGCCCAAGCTGTACTTCATCGCGCTTGGCACGCTTTACCTCAATTAACTGATTCCCAGGGCAGAACAACCAATGCTGTTTATGGTTTTACAGCTCTTTTATTAAAACTTATTAATGAACAAAAACCTGATTATCTGGCAATTGCTTTTGATACCAAGGCTCCTACTTTTCGTCACAAAAAATATGAGGAATATAAGGCAGGAAGAGAAAAACAGCCTCAAATCTTTTATGATCAAATTGACTTCACTAAAGATATTATTAAAGCATTTAATATTCCTTTTTTTGAAAAAGACGGTTTTGAGGCCGATGATCTAATTGGAGCAATTGTGAAAACACAGAAAAAAAATATTCCTCATCTTGAATGTTTAATTGTCACTGGTGATCTAGATTTATGTCAATTAATTGATAAACAGACCTCTGTTTATTTTCTTAGACATGGAATTTCTCAAATAAAAACTTATGACCAAAAAGCTGTTCAAGAACGTTTTGGATTGTCTCCCCAACACTTAATTGACTTTAAAGCCTTGAGTGGCGATCCTTCAGATAATATCAAGGGGGTTCCTGGTGTTGGCCCAAAAACAGCTTTGAATTTAATTAAAAATTTCAAAAATCTAGAAAACCTTTATCAACATCTAGAGGGATGTGTTAAAACAAAAAAAAAGTGTTTAATTAAAGAACCATTAATGCAACTTCTTTTAAAAAACAAAAAAAAAGTTTTTTTGGACAAAGAATTAGTAACTATTCTACAAAAAATTCCTGAGTTAAATCTAAGAAAACTAAAGCGTTTAAAAGCTTTTGATTTAGAAAAAATTGCTCATGTTTTCCAGGAATTTGGATTTAAAAGTTTAATTAAAAGATTGGAAAAAAATGGTTTAGGCCAGCAAAATAAACTTTTTTAATTATGATTGGATTTTTTTACGGCTCAGATACTTATCGTTCAAAGCAAAAGTTAATGAGCTTAAAAAAAGAATTTATTCGCCGCAAAGACCAAAAAGGGCTTAGTGTTTCAGTGATTGAAGCATTTAGTTTAACCCTGGATGAATTAAGAAAAATTTTTCTTAGCCCAGGCCTTTTTACTCAAAAAAGACTAATAATTATTAATGGAATTTTATCTCAACCTTTTTCAAAAAAAATTCTAGAAGAAAAAGAAGAATTATTCAAAGAAATGTTAAGAATTGTTAAAAAAACAAGACAAGATAAGGAAAATTCTCTTATTTTCTGGGATGGAGAAATTAAAGAAAAACAACTGAACATTCTTCAAAAAAAACTTTACCAAATTTTAAAAAAGGAAAAATACGCCGAAGAATTTAAATCATTAAAAGGACTTGCTTTAAAAAACTGGCTAAAAAAACAAGTAGTTGATAAAGAGTTTCAAATTGAGAACCAAGCCATAGATTTGCTTATTAACACCTACGGAGAAAACCTTTGGCTTTTAAAAAACGAAGTTGATAAATTAATTGCCTGGCAATTATCATCCAAAAAAAACAAAAAAATTTGTTTTTCTGATGTCCAATCTCTTGCTTTACCTAAAATTGAACAGGATATTTGGCGCTTAGTAGACGCTTTGGGGCAAAGAAATAAAATAAATGCCCTTAAAATATTGTCTGACCAATTTAAAAACGGGGTGGAAACCTCTAAAATCATTACCCTTTTGGCACATCAATATCGTACCATCCTAAGAATAAAATCCTATCTACAAACTCACCCTGTTTTTAATCAATACCAATTGGCAAAAACACTCTCTCTTCATCCTTTTGTCTGTAAAAAAGGATTGATTCAAGAAAAAAATTATACCTTAGAGGAATTAAAAAAAATCTATCAACAATTATTAAAGATAGACTTTTTAAGAAAAACTCGGAAAATCGATTCCGAGATATTATTAGACCTGCTAATTATTAAATCTTAATTATTTTGACAAATTGTTTAGTTTTTTAAATAATCGTGACTTACTTCGAGCCGCGGTATTTTTTTTCAAGACACCCTTTTGCACTGCTCGATCAAAAGATTTTTGTAATTTTGCATAAATATCAACTGCCTCTTTCTTTTTCTTTAAGGCAATCACTTTTAAAAACTGTCTTTTTAACCAGCTAATATTTGCTTTGATCTTTTTGTTACGTTCTGCACGCTTTTTTGACTGACGAAGCGCTTTGGCTGCTGATTTCTTAATTGGCATATTTAATAATTTATAAGAGTTCTTCTTCTTCCTGTTCTAATAACTCTTCCTCTTGAGCAATTAGCTTATCCCATTTATTCCGACCATTAATCAAAATGTTTAGTCTTGCCTTAAAATCTTCATTAAATTCTCTAAGTAATTTAGGATTTTTTTGAAAAAGATCTAAAAGATCTTCTAATGCTCGCTCTGGCAAAGCAGGTAAAAAAACCAGCAAATCATTTTGATCATTAGGTGAGATTTTGTTAGAAGAAGTAACAACTTCTCGTAATTTTTCTAATACTTTTGACATCTCCCTTTT
>SDBT01003631.1_pt1 | contig 26551 bp, 24 predicted proteins | sample 2277101 | NCBI WGS metagenome assembly SDBT01 (sample SAMN10404973, study PRJNA504765) | marine sediment metagenome | isolation source: marine sediment core GS10_PC15, 103 cmbsf | place: Arctic Ocean: Southern Knipovich Ridge | collected 2010 | reverse complement strand
TGTCGTGAGACGCTCCCTTAAATGGGGAAACCTGCGCAACCCCTGCCCTATGTTTTATATGTCATAGGGGACTGCCGTAGATAATACGGAGGAAGGTTGGGATGACGCCAAATCCGCATGGCCTTTTGATATCCTGGGCCGCACACATGATACAATGGCTAGGACAATGGGTTGCCAAGGAGAAATCCGGAGCTAATCCCATCAAACCTAGTCTTAGTTCGGATTGAGGTCTGAAACTCGACCTCATGAAGCTGGAATCGCTAGTAATCGCGAATCAGCGATGTCGCGATGAATACGTCCCTGGGCCTTGTACTCACCGCCCATCACGCCAAGCGAGCTGAGAATAGCCGAAGTCCGCGTTTTACGTGGCCTAAGCTGGGTTCAGTAAGAGGGGCGAAGTTGTAACAAGGCACGGGTAGCGGAAGCTGTCCGTGGATCACTACATTTTAAATTTTTGGTTGACAAGGTTGAAGTCTAAAATTTGGATTTTAACTTTTGGGGAGTTGGTCGAAGCTCCTTAAAGATCGACTTCCGTTGTTTTCAACGGATATTATCGGGACAACTCTAAGAAACTAAGGTTCACAGTAAAACAAGTCTGAAAGGACTTGTTTTGGTTTGGAGAAAGAGGATATTATTAGTTGTTTTTTTCTTGTCAAATCACTCAATTTAACATAGAATTATTGTATGGCAGTTCCCAGAAAAGTGATTAATTTCTTAGAAAAAAGCAAGGTTAAATACGAATTAGTAGGGCATAAAACAGTGTATACTGCTTTTGATAAAGCCAGAACTTTAAAATTAAAACAGAATGTGATTGGAAAAAGTTTAGTTTTAAAAATTGACAGAGATTTAGCTGTAGTTTTAATTCCTGCTAACAAGAATCTGGATAAAGTTAAGTTTAAAAAACTAGTTAGTGATTGGAGAAAAAAGACAGGTCAAAAACCAGTGAAAGTTATTGATTTTGCTTCAGAAAGATTAATCAAAAATAAGTTTAAAGGAATAAAATTAGGAGCTGTGCCTCCTTTTGGAAACTTATTTAAGCTTCCTACATTTATTAATAAGTCTTTGTTAAGCTTGCCTAATGTCATAATCAATTCTGGTGATTATAATTGGTCAATTAAGATTAAGGGAGATTTTTTGAAAAAATTGATGCCAGATTTAATAACAGGAAGCTTTGCAAAAGCAAGGAAATAATTTATGCGTTTTTATCGTATTTTTAAAAGATTCTACGAACAAGCGGCTCATAAAATGTGTCAGGATTGCGAGCAGTTTATTAAGCCAAAATCTAAGATTATTGATATAGGGTGTGGTTCTGCAATAGTAGCTAATACTTTTCAGACTTTTTTTGATAAAGAAATTATTGGAGTAGACGTTATTGATAGGCGATTGTTTCCCATAGCTTTTAGCTTAATTGATGGAAAGAAACTTCCTTTTGCTTCAAAAAGTTTTGACAATGCTCTCATAGCTTATACTCTGCATCATAGTAAAGACCCAATCTTTCTTTTAAAAGAAGCAATAAGGGTTTGTAAGGACAAGATTTTTCTTTATGAAGATTTGCCAGAAGGGTTTTTATCAAAAGCATTTTGTAAGATTCACGGCTTTTCATTTGACAGACTTTTTGGTAATAAGAATAAGACTACTTTTAAAACAGAAGAGGAGTGGAAAGAAGTTTTCAAATCCTTAAAACTTAATCTAATTTTTGACAAACAGGTTTCTTATAGTTTTGACCCTGTTAAGAAAAAGTTATTTGTTTTAGAGATCTTGGGCGACTAGTTCATCGGTAGAACGCTTCTCTGATAAAGAAGAGGTGGAAGGTTCGATTCCTTCGTCGCCCACTGATAAGGGCCTGTAGTTCAGTTGGCTAGAACGCCGCTTTTGCATAGCGGAGGTCAGCGGTTCGAGTCCGCTCAGGTCCACTAATAATTATATAAGATAGGACACGATGTCCTATCAACGATAAACATATGAAATCAGTAGTTCTTTGCGGCAGCCGCCGCTTTAAACCAGAGATGAGGGAGTTTGCAAAAAAGCTCAGAGATCTTGGTGTTAATGTTTTTACACCTTATCTTCATGATGGAAAAGAAGAATGGAGCAATCTTTCTGATGAATATAAGAAATTTACTCTTCTTGGACTAACTCATGACCATTTTTACAAGATTAAAATGGCTGATGTTGTTTTTGTGTTTAATAAAGACGGTTATTCTGGAAACAGCACAACTTTAGAAATTGGCTGTGCAGTAGCTTTAGGAAAGCCAATTTATGCTTTGTCTGTTGACAGCGAAGAGGCGTGTAGAAATATTCTGTTTAAAGAGGTTATTGAGTCACCAGAAGAATTGATTAAGAGACTGTAAGTTTTCATTTACTCTAAATTTAACAATATTTCTCTTGACTATTATCAAAAACTAATGTCTAAAGTTTTCCACAGGAGCTTTTTTGACATAATGCTATAATATACCAATATCTTTTAAAAAGGTCGGTAATCTAATTAGTCAATATTTTTTATTATGATAGTTCAAGATTGGTCTATTATAACACTTGAGGCTTTACAAGGCGCTTGGAGAGGATTTCTAATGTTTCTCCCAAGATTAATTGGAGCTCTTGTTGTTTTGATTATTGGTTGGTTCTTGGCTGTTGGTTTAGGCAAATTAATTGCTGAAATTTTAAAACAATTAAAATTTGACAAAATTTTTGAACGAGCGGGCTGGAGAGAAGCTTTACAAAAAGCAGAATTAAAGGTTAATCCATCCGAATTTATCGGAGCAATTTGTAAGTGGATTCTCATCATTGTCTTTTTGCTGGCTTCTGTTGAAATTCTAGGATTTGTTCAATTTGCTGTCTTCTTAAAGGGGGTTGTAACATGGCTTCCTAATTTAATTGTTGCTTCAGCTATTTTTGTTGTGACTGTTATTGTGACAGACATACTGGAAAAAGTTCTGAAAGCCAGTGTCAGGAAAATGGGAGTAGCTTACGCCGGATTTTTAGGAGTGTCAGTCAGGTGGGCAATTTATATTTTTGCAACCTTGGCAATTTTGCTTCAATTGGGAGTAACTCCGACCATTATCGACACTTTAATCAAGGGTTTTGTAGGAATGATTACTTTGGCTCTTGGTTTAGCCTTTGGTTTGGGTGGGAAAGATGCTGCAACTCAGTTTATCGGCGAGATAAAAGAAAAAATTTCTGAAAAGTAATTTTCTCTGATGTACATCAGGCGCCCTAAATTCAAATTGAATTTAGGGTGTTTGTTTTTTTGACAAGGGTTTTTTACTCTGATAAAATTAATTTAATATGACAATAAAAATAATTTTTAGAGGAGAAGGCGGCGGCGGTTAATTTTTTCACACATACCAAGCACTCTAAATTCAATTTGAATTTAGGGTGTTTGTTTTTTCTTGACAAGTATTCTTGGTCTGATAGAATTAATTTAGATATGGGAAAGATTTATTCAATCACGAAGAAGTATTTTAGAAGCGGTTAATCGGCTAATTTGTTTAGTCTATTTTGAGAACCGCTTCACAAGCGGTTTTTTAGTTAGAAAGAGTGGGAAAGACCATTAAAACTGAATATGGAAAATATAAAAAAAATAACTAGCCATTTTCATTCACCGAAAAAGAATTTGGTAAAATTTTAGAGGGCAAGATTTGCTCTACGGCAAATGGTGGATGCCTTGGGAGATTGAGGCGACGAAGGACGTGGGGTGGCTGCGACAAGCCTCGGGTAGGTGCCTACCAACCTTTGATCCGAGGATTTCCGAATGGGGAAACCCAATCGCGTCAAACGCGATTACTGCGTTATACGCAGAGCTAACCCGCTGAATTGAAACATCTTAGTAAGCGGAGGAAAAGAAAAAAATTAAAAACATTCCCTTAGTAGCGGCGAGCGAACAGGGAGGAGCCCAAACCTTATATCTTTTGATGTAGGGGGTTGTAAGGAAATAACGTCGGGAGTATTCCGGGTGCACTGGAATAAGCCTGAGGGAGAATATTTAGGCAAAGTTTGATTAGCCGAAACACTCTGGAAAGAGGTACCAAAGATGGTAATAGTCCAGTAGGCGAAAATCACTTTGTGCTCCTTGTTATTTTTCTTGAGTACCGCTCGGGGAAGGAACCCCTGCGGGAAGCAGGCTAAACTACTAGCCAAGGCTAAATACTCAATCTCACCGATAGTGAACAAGTACCGTGAGGGAAAGGTGAAAAGCAGGGAGGTGATCCCAGTGAAATAGAACCTGAAACCATTTGCTAACAAAAAGTCGGAGCTGCGTTTTTCGCAGTGACGGCGTACCTTTTGGAGCAGGCACCAACGAGTTCGTGCGCTTTCTTTGTCTAAGTCCTTCTGGGACGGAGGCATAGGGAAACCAAGTGTTAATAGCGCGTTTATGAGAAAGTGTGCGAGACCCGAAACCAGGCGAGCTTGCCATGACCAGGGTGAATCCACCTGAAAAGGTGGAGGAGGCCCGAACCCGTAGGTAGTGCAAAACCTTGGGATGAGTTGTGGTAAGTTGGGAAACCCTAATCGAGCCTGGTAATAGCTGGTTCTCCCCGAAATAGCTCTGGGGCTAGCCTAGAAGAATAGAAGATGAAGGTAGAGCACTGGAAGAGATATCGTGCCGCAAGGTAGATATTTCTACTAAACTCCGAATTTCATCTTCCGTATCTCTAGAGTCAGAACTTGGGCGCTAATGTCCAAGATCAAGAGGGAAACAACCCTGACCTTCATCTAAGGTCCCAAAATTTTCTGTTTTTTAACAGATCAACTATTAGTTGAGAGCTAAGTGAGAAAGGATGTGGAATTCCTCGGATAGCTAGGAGGTGAGCTTAGAAGCAGCTATCCTTTAAAAAGTGCGTAATAGCTTACTAGCTAAGGAATTCTGCGCCGAAGATTTACGGGACTAAAGCTCAGTACCGAAGATAAGGATGCATTGCTTTTGCAATGCGTGGTAGGGGAGCGTTCTTAGTGCAGCGAAGTTAAACTGTAAAGTTTGATGGAGCGCTAAGAAGTGAGAATGTTGGTATGAGTAACCGCAATCAAGGTGAGATCCCTTGACACCGAAAGTCCGAGGTTTCCTTGGCAATGACAATCAACCAAGGGTTAGGCGGGCCTAAGGGGAAGCCGAAAGGCCTACTCGATGGACAGTCGGTTAATATTCCGACCCTCCTTTTAGCTAAACTCAAGTGACGAAAAGTAGTATTCTGGGCGCATTATTGGATTTGCGTTCATGGCATAAGGTTTTCCAAATGTTGTGAAAATTTCTTTCTACGGAAAGAGAAATTCAGGAGAGCGCTTTTCCTAGAAAAACCTTGAATATACTAGCTAATTGGATCCGTACCGCAAACCAACACAGGTGGACTGGTGTAAGTGTACTAAGGTGAATGGGTGAATCCTCGTTAAGGAACTCGGCAAACAATCAGGCGTACGTTCGCAATATGCCTTGCCACAGCAATGTGGCCGCAGCGAAAGTCCCTCTGGCGACTGTTTATCTAAAACACAGGTCCCTGCTCAACTCGTAAGAGGATGTATAGGGGCTGAGGCCTGACCAGTGCCGGAATGTTAAGCTTGTCGGTTTTTTCGCTCTCGGGCGGATTGGCTGAACGGGTTAAGCTTCCGGTGAACGTCCGCGGTAACTATAACCGTGTTAAAGTAGCGTAATCCCTTGTCGGGTAAGTTCCGGCCTGCATGAAAGGCTCAACGACTAGAGGACTGTCTCAACGAGGAGCCCGGTGAAAATACAATGGGGGTGAAGATGCCTCCTACCTGCGGCTAGACGAAAAGACCCCAGGAGCTTTACTGTATCCTGATATTGGATTTTTGCTTTGGATGCGTAGCGTAGAGGGTAGACTTTGAAATTCTGTTTTCGGGCAGGATGGAGTCTCCAATGAAACACCCTTCTTTCAAAGCTTTGATTCTAATCGCGTTTAACGCGAGACAGTGTTTGGTGGGCAGTTTAAGTGGGGCACTTGCCTCCTAAAAAGTAGCGGAGGCGTTCAAAGGTCGGCTAAGTACGGATGGAAATCGTACGTTTAGGGCAAAGCCATATGCCGGCTTTACTGCGAGGGTAATGGCCCGAGCAGTTGGGAAACCAGGACTTAGTGAACCGACGGTGGTTAGTAGGACCGCCGGAGATCATCAGATAAAAGTTACCCTGGGGATAACAGGCTAGTAGGGCCCGCGAGTCCATATCAACGGCCCTGTTCGGCACCTCGATGTCGGCTCATCACATCCTGGAGGCGGAGAAGCTTCCAAGGGTTGGACTGTTCGTCCATTAAAGTGGTTCGTGAGCTGGGTTCAGACCGTCGTAAGACAGGTCGGTCTCTCTCTACCGCAGGCGTTGAGTTTTGAAGAGATTTGATCCTAGTACGAGAGGATCGGATTGAACTAACCTCTAGTGTACCAGTTGTTCCGCCAGGAGCATCGCTGGGTAGCTATGTTGGGAAGGGATAAGTACTGAAAGCATCTAAGTACGAAACCCACTCTAAGATTAGAACTCATTAAGATTCCTCAAAGATGATGAGGTTGATAGGCTGCAGGTGTAAGTGGAGCAATCCATTAAGCCGAGCAGTACTAATAAATCGAATTAATCTTGCCTTCTAAAGTTTTACCAAGTAATTATTAGACATTTTGTAATTGATTAGAAAAGGCGTTTTAGTGGCGGCTATACTGAACTTGTTCCACCTGTTCCCATCTCGAACACAGAAGTGAAATAGTTCAAGGCCGATGATAGTGGGTTGCCCGCGAAAGTAGGTAGCCGCCGCTAAAGCGCCTTTTTGTTTTACTTTAAGATGCGTTTCCTTAATAATAAGCAAAGCTTGATATGTATTACGTAGTAATACATAATAAATTAATGAGATTGAATAGAAAATTTGAAAAGAATAATAATAACTCTTTTTATCAATTTTCAGATAGTATTAATTTAAGAATTGGAATCATAGTTTTTATTATTCTTACTGTTTTCATCTTGAATTTATCTCCTTTTTCAACAGCTATTAAGGGGTTTTTTTATTCAATATCTGAACCTGTTCAGGTTTGGTTGTGGGAAAAAGGAATTACAACCTCTGGATTGTTTAAAGGAATTTTAGAAGCTGAAAGTCTTAATGAAGAAAACAAGGCTCTTATTGCAAGAAATCAGGAATTATTAAGCGAGAACATACAATTAGAGCAATTTAAAAAAGAAAACGAGCTCTTGAGAATAGCTTTAGGCTTGGGTCTTGAAAAAGAGCTTGAGCTGGTTTTGGCCCAAGTAATTGCTAAAGATGTTGGAAAGGACTATCTTGTAATTAACAAAGGGTTTCAACATGGCATGGAATTTGGTTTCCCAGTTATTACTGAGAGCAAGGTTTTGATAGGTAAAATAATTGAAACTTATGAAAACTTTTCAAAAATAGAGCTTTTGACTGCAGAAAATAGTTCTTTTGACATTGAAATTTTCAAAAAAGAAATCTACAGCTTGGCTAAGGGGGGTGGTAATTTTAAAATCATTCTTGATTTAATTCTTAAAGAAGAAAACATTGAGATAGGGGATAAGGTGATTACCAGTGCTTTGGGCGGTAATTTTCCCAAAGATCTTTTAGTAGGTGAGATTCAAAGCATTGAGAAGTCTGATGTTGCGGCTTTCCAGCAAGCCCAAGTAAGGCCTGATTTTGAAATAAGAGATTTAAAAGATGTATTTATTATTAAAGGCTTTGGCTTCAGTCAATAAATTCTTAAAGAAAGAAAAAAATGATTAAAAAAGTTATTTTTGCAATTGTTGGGTTTTATTTTCTAACATTGCTTCAAAGCAGTTTTTTTGTTCATTTTTCAAATTACACTCCTAATTTTGTCTTAATAGCAGTGGTTTTAATTAATCTTTTTGAAGAACAGAAAAATAATTTTGGAATTGTTTCGTCTTTGATTGGCGGATTTTTTTTAGATGTATTTTTTAGCACTAATATTGGTTATTATCTTTTAATTTCTTTTCTTATTTCAATTTTTATAAAATTCATTTTCAAAAAATATGTTTGGCAGACTTAAAAGGATAAAATTTAAAGATCAAAGAGATATTGAGCCTCATGAGATTTTGCTTGATAAATTAGCTAAACAAAAAGAAGAGGATTGGGGTGTTTCAGATAAGAAAGTCAATGTGCCTCTTTTAGAAAAGACTTTGCGTGGATTTTTATTTGTTTTGTTTTTAACAATGCTGGTTTTGTTTTTAAAAACGTTTCAACTCCAAGTTATTAAAGGTGAAACATTTTCAGCTTTAGCTAGTGCGAATCATTTTATTATTAAAAGCATTGAGTCAGGAAGAGGTGTAATTTATGACAGGAACTTAAAACAATTAGTTTTTAATATTCTCCAGTTTGATTTGATTTATGACAAAGGAAACAATCAGTTTGAAGAAGATAATCAAGCCTTAGTAGAGGTTGCCAGGATTTTGGAAAAGAATTATGAAGAGCTGAAAAATGAGATTGCATCAAGCACAGATTCTTTGATTTATGTTGCTAGGGATCTAGAGCGTGAAAAACTAATTATTCTACAAACAAAAATCAATGATTTAACTGGTTTTGAGATAAGGAAAACATCAACCAGGGATTATATGGAAGGAGAGGTTTTTGCTCATTTAATGGGTTATATGGGAAAGATTAAAAAGCAGGAGCTTGAAAATTCTCCTGATTTTTATTCAGTTTTAGATTATGTTGGAAGAGATGGTTTGGAGAAATATTATGAGGAGTTTTTAAGAAAAAATCCTGGTAAAGTTAAAATTGAAAGAGATGCTTTGGGAAATATATTGTCTGAAGAAACAACCAGTCTTCCTGAATCAGGAAAAAGTTTGGTTTTATGGCTTGATTCTGACCTCCAGAAGAAGGTCAAAGAAGTGTTAGAAAACAAGCTTTACGAGATTGGAAGCAAAAAAGGCGTAGCTATTGCGTTAGACCCTAAGACAGGAGGAGTGCTGTCTTTGGTCTCTTTTCCTTCTTTTGATAATAATGCTTTTTCTAAAGGAGATTCAGGAACTATTCAGAGACTTCTAAAAGATTCAGATGCACCTCTTTTTAATCGCGCTATTTCTGGTCGTTATGTAACTGGCTCTACAATTAAGCCACTAATGGCTTTGGCTGGTTTGGAGGAGAAAATTATTTTACCAGATGAAAATATTTACTGTGCAGGGAAGATTGAAGTCCAAGATTATTGGAATCCTGAGAGAATATGGGAATACGAAGATTTAAGAAGTCATGGCTATACTAATATGCGAAAAGCTTTAGCTGAATCTTGTAATGTTTATTTTTACCGACTTGGAGGCGGTTATGAAGAGCAAGAAGGTTTGGGTCCTACCAAGATTAAAGAATATTTAGAGTTGTTTGGCTGGGGAGAAAAAACAGGAATTGATCTTCCTGGAGAAGCAACAGGCTTTATTCCTGATAAGGAATGGAAAAAGAGAGTTTGGGGCCAGGGATGGTGGGATGGAGATACTTATTATCTTTCCATTGGTCAAAGTTATCTTTCAATCACTCCAATAGAGGTGGTTGCTAGTTTTTTACCAATAGCTAATAATGGCAGACTTTTAAAACCCCAGATTGTTCAAAAGATTATAAGTAGTGAAACAGGTGAGGTAGTAGAAGAAATACAGCCCCAAATTGTTAAAGAAGATTTTGTTGACATTGATAATATTAAAGTTGTTAGAGAGGGAATGAGGCAGGCTGTCACTGGTTATAACAGTCCTCATGCTTCTGCAGTGCTCCTTAGTTCTCTGCCTGTTTCAGCTGCAGCTAAAACAGGAACAGCTGAAACGCCTACAGAAAACTTATATCATAACTGGATAACTGTTTTTGCTCCTTATGATGATCCGGAGATTGTTTTAACTATTATGATTGAAGATGTGGAAGGAGTAAGAGCAGCAACTTTGCCTGCGGCTTATGAGATTTTAAATTGGTATTTTACTCAATAAAGTCATTAAAATTCTTTTATTGGGTTTACTAAATCATTAAAAATCACTAAAATTAGGATATATGGCTACAAGAGATGAAATTAAAAAAATAAGGCTCAAAAAACTGAAAAAGATTGAACATTTTGGATTTTCTGCTTATCCTCTGATAGTTAAAAGAACTCACCAAATAGCTGATGCTTTAAAGGGTTTTGCTTCTTTTTCTCGTTTGAAAAAGGAGATAATTTTAGCAGGCAGATTAAGACTTTTAAGGGTTCATGGGGGTGCAACTTTTATTCATATTGAGGATGGAACAGGAACAATTCAGGGTTTTTTGAAAAAAGACAGATTAGGGGAGAAAGCATATAAATTCTTTTTAGATAGTTTTGATATTGGTGATTTTATTGAAATTAGGGGAATATTGTTTAAGACGAAAAAAGGAGAAAAAACAATTGAAGTAGCAGATTTTAATATGCTTGCTAAAAGCTTGCTGCCTTTGCCAGAAAAGTGGCATGGATTAAAAGATACTGAAGAAAGATTTAGAAAAAGGTATTTGGATTTGATTTTTAATCCAGAGATCAAAAAGAAGTTTGAGCTTCGTTCTCAAATTATTCAAGAACTTAGAGTTTTTCTAGAGAAAGAGGGATTTTTAGGTGTTGAAACTCCGATTTTACAGCCAATTTATGGGGGAGCAAGAGCTAAGCCATTTAAAACTCATTTAAATGCAATGAACATGGATTTGTATTTGCGTATTGCTCCTGAGCTTTATTTAAAAAGGTTATTAATTGGAGGCTTCGAAAAGGTTTATGAGATTGGTAAATGTTTTAGAAATGAAGGAGTTGACAGATATCACAATCCTGATTTTACTATGCTTGAATTTTATTGGGCTTATGCAGATTACAAGGATTTGATGAAGTTAACAGAGCAGATGTTTGCTCATGTTCTTAAAAAAGTATTTGGAAAACTGGAAATAACATATGAGGGGAAAAAGATTAGTTTTAAATTTCCATGGAAACGAGTTGAATTTTCTACTCTTTTTAAAAAATATACAAAGATTAATTTGGATGAAATCAATAGAATTGCTTTAGCTAAGGAAGCTAAAAAACTTGGATTGAAAATTGAAAAAGGAGCACCTAAAGCTGAAATAGCTGATGAAATATTTAAGACATTCCGTTCTAAAATCATTCAACCAACATTTATTATTCATTATCCAAAAGGATTTCAACCTTTAGCTAAAGCTTTAGAGAAAGATTCAACTAAACTGGCTAATTTTCAATTAATTGCTGGAGGCACAGAACTTTTAAATGCTTTTTCTGAATTAAATGATCCAATTGAACAGAGAAAAAGATTTGAAGAGCAGGAAAAGTTATTTAAAAAAGGATTTGAAGAAGCGCAAAGAAAAGATAAAGATTTCTTGGAAGCTTTAGAATATGGCATGCCACCAGCAGCAGGATTTGGCATGGGAATAGATAGATTGATTATTTTATTAACTGACTCTCATTCTTTAAGGGAAGTTATATTATTTCCAACCATGAAGCGAAAATAATATGTTAGACATTAAATTCATTCGTGAAAATCCAGGCAGAGTAAAAGAGGGCTGTAAGCAAAAGCAGGTTAAAGTTGATATTGATAAGCTTTTGGAGATTGATAAGAAACGATTAGAAGCACTACAGGCCTTAGAAGATATGAGAGCTAAAAAGAACAAAGCTTCAAAAGATATAGTTGCAACAAAAGACAAGCAAGAAAAAGAGAAAATAATATTAGAAATGAGAGAGCTTGATAGAAGTAATGATAAATTAGATGAGAAATTGAGAGAGCTTGAAAAACAATTTAATGATTTAATGCTGCGCGTGCCAATGCCTCCTGCTTCTGATGTGCCAGAAGGAAAGACAGATAAAGAGAATGCTGAAATTAGGCGTTGGGGCAAACTGCCAAAATTCAGTTTTCCTGTTCAAAATCATATTGCTTTAATGGAAAAATTAGATCTTGTGGATTTAAAGAGAGGAGCAAAGATTGGAGGTTTTAGGCAATATGTGATTAAAAATAAAGCAGTACTGCTTGAACAAGCTCTTCTTCGCTGGTCTCTTGATTACTTGGTTAAAAAAGGTTTTACTCTTTTTAGGCCAACAACAATGGTGAAAGAATTTGCCATGATTGGAACAGGAATGTTTCCAACAGGAAGAGAAGATACGTATAAGGTTGATGATGATTTATACTTGATTGGAACAACAGAGGTGCCTTTAATGGCTTATCATGCTAATGAAACATTAGATGAGAAAGATTTGCCTAAAAAGTATGTTGGAATTTCATCTGCTTTTAGAAAAGAAGTAGGAAGTTATGGCAAAGATGTAAAAGGAATTTTCAGGATTCATGAATTTTTACAAACTGAACAAGTTATTCTTTGTAAAAATGATGAGCAAGAATCAATAAAATGGCACGAAGAGCTTCTTAAAAGCTCAGAAGAGCTTATGCAGAAATTAAAATTGCCTTATAGAGTGGTTAATTGCTGTGGTGGAGATTTATCTAGCGGTCAGGTTAAAAGATATGATATTGAGGCTTGGGTTCCTTCACAAGCACAATACAGGGAAACGCATTCAGATTCTTATCTTTTTGATTTTCAAACTCGTAGATTGAATATTCGTTATAGAGATAAAGATAATAAGATTAAATTTGCTCATTCTTTGAATAATACTGGTATAGCTACGCCAAGAATCTTAATTCCTATTATTGAGAATTATCAGCAGAAAGATGGAAGTATATTGATTCCTAAGGTTTTGCAAAAATATACTGGATTTAAGAAGATTGATTAAGATGATGGAAGAGAAGATAATTTCAATTAATAATCTGGAAGTTAATTACAAAATTGCAGGATCAGGTCCTGTGATTTTGATTTTACATGGCTGGGGAGGTTCTTCTGATTCCTGGATAAAAGTAATGGAAATGTTAGCAGATAAGGGTTATAAAGTGATTTGTCCTGATTTTCCAGGATTTGGTAGAAGCCATCCTCCTGTTCAGCCTTGGGATGTGACAAGTTATAAAGAATGGTTGTTGGGATTTATTCAATCTCAGGGATTAGATGAGTTTATTCTTTTGGGGCATTCTTTTGGAGGCAGAGTAGCAATAAAGTTTGTTGTGAAATATCCTGAAAGAGTTAAAACTTTGATTCTATGCGACTCAGCGGGTCTTAAGTCAAAGCCAGGCCTTAAGAATAGGATAATTTCTCATATGGCTTACATTGGAAATATGATTTTCTCTCCTCATTTTTTAATAAGATTTAAGAATGGAGCTAGGAATATTTTCTATAGCTTTTTACGAAATAAGGATTATGTTAAAGCAAATGGCTTAATGAAAGAAAGTATTAAAAAGATTATTGATGAAGATTTATTTCCTTATTTGTCTCAGATTAAAATTAAGACTTTAATTATTTGGGGAGAAAAAGACAAGATGCTTCCGGTTAAGCAATCCCATATTTTAAAAGAACAGATTAAGGGTTCAGTCTTAAAGCTTCTGCCAGATGTAGGCCATAGTCCTCATTTAGAAGTGCCAGGTAAATTATTTAAAATTATTATTTCTTTTTTAACTGATTAAATATGCTTCTTATTCTTAGCTTAGGTTTATTCTGGTTTATCCGCGAAACTAAAGCTGTTTTGTTTTGGCTTTATCTTTGGCAGTTAAAAGAATATCATATTGGAAGATTTATAGATCATTTCAGGACTTATAGGGGAAGGAGTCTTTTATTGAATAAGGTTTTGATTTTAAAATTGATTTTGTTTCCATTGTTTTTACTCTCTTCGCCCTCTTATAGCTGCAATGTATTAGGGAAGCCGTCTTTTTTCTTGATGGGTGAAATTTCTCTATTGATTATATATGTTTTAGAATCTTTTAAGTTTATTTATGATTTGTTTTTAAAAAAGGTTAAAAAACCTGTTTTAACTGTAAAAACTGTTTTTTTAGTTTTTGTAAGTGTTATTTTTTTAATTTCCTTTTTCATTGTTTTTCTTTACAGAAAAGATTTGATTTTAAGCTTGTTGATTTTTGATATTTTAACTCCTTTTGTTGTTTCTGGAATTGTATTGTTGTTTCAGCCTATTACAGTTTTATTGAGAAATAGGATTATTCAGAAAGCTAGAATTAAAAGAGAAAGTTTTAAGGATTTGATTGTTGTTGGTATTACTGGTTCTTATGGAAAAACTTCAGTTAAAGAGTTTTTATATGAAGTTTTAAAGGAAAAATACAAGGTTTTGAAAACAGAGGCTCATCAGAATTCAGAGGTTGGAATATCTCAGTGTATTTTGAATAATTTAAACGATGAACACGAAGTTTTTATTGTTGAAATGGGGGCGTATGGTAGGGGAGGCATAAAATTGCTTTGTGATATTGCTCAGCCTAAAATAGGTGTTTTAACTGGTATTAATGAGCAACATATGGCTTTGTTTGGAAGCCAGGATAATATTACTAAAACTAAGTTTGAATTAATTGAATCGTTGCCTGAAAATGGTTTGGCAGTTTTAAATGCTGATAATGAAATTGTTAGAAATTTAGAACCAAAAATAGAAAATCTTCAGTTTTGTTCAACTAAAGAAGAATTGGGTTTTTGGGCAAAAAATATAGTTATAGAAAAAGAATTCGTGCATTTTAGAGCTTTCTCTAAAGACGGAGATTCAGCTCAATTTAAATTAAATCTTTTGGGAAGAGAGAGTATTGAAAATATCTTATTAGTTTCAGCTGTTGCGAAAGAATTAGGAATGAGCTTGGAAGAAATTGCTAGAGCTTGTGAAAATCTTAAGCAAAATGATCCAAAAATTGTTAAAGGTGTAAATGGTGTTAATATTATTGATTCTACTTATTCAGCTAATCCTAATGGTGTATTTTCTCATTTAAATTATTTAAAGCTTTGGTCTGGCAAGAAGGTTGTTATCATGCCTTGTTTAATTGAATTAGGTTCAAGTTCCCAAGAAGTTCATCAAGAAATTGGTAAAAAAATTGCTGAAATTTGTGATTTAGGAATCATTGTAACAAGGGATAGGTTTGAGGATATTAAAAAAACAGCAGGTGATAAAGTTATATTTTTAGAAAATCCTAAAATGATTTTTGAAAAAATTAAACCATTTTTAACTGAAGAAAATATTGTACTTTTAGAGGGGAGAATTTCAAAAGAAATTAAAGATTTAATTTATGGAAATTAAAGAAATTACAAATAAGGAAATCTGGGAGAATTTTTTGAAAAATTGTGAAGAAAAAACATTTTTACATTCTTGGAATTGGGGAGAGTTTAATGTGATGATGGGGGATAAGATATGGAGGTTTGGTATATATGAGGGTGATGGATTGATTGGTGTTGCTTTGGTTATTAAAGTTAAAGCAAAAAGAGGGGATTTTTTGTTTATTCCTCATGGACCTGTTGTTACTAGGTCTAAAGCTTTAGTTTTTAAAGCTTTAATGAATAAATTAAAAGCTTTAGCTGTTGTTGAAAAGGTGAGTTATATTAGGATTGCTCCTGTTTGGGAATCAGGCTTAGTTATATTTAAAAAGTTTGGTTTTAGAAATGCTCCTATTCATATTCATCCAGAATTAACCTGGGAGCTTGATATTGGTTTAAGTGAAGATGAGTTGTTAATGAATATGCGTAAAACCACTCGTTATTTGATTAAAAAAGCTATTAAAGAGGGGGTTGAAATTGTTTCTGGTGATGGTGTTGAGGAATTTGATAAATTGTATCAGCAAACTAAAGTGCGTCAGCACTTTACACCTTTTTCTTTGGATTATTTAAAAAATGAATTTAAGGCTTTTTCTGGTGATGATGAGATTTTAGTTTTGTTGGGAAAGTATAACAATGAAATAGTTGCTTCAGGAATTTTTATTTTTTGGCAGGGGATTGGGTTTTATCATCACGGAGCTTCGTCTTTGAAATATCCTAAAATCCCAGCTTCTTATTTGCTTTTATGGGAAGCTATTAAAAAAGCAAAGCAAAAAGGATGTGAAAAATTTAATTTCTGGGGAGTTGTTCCGGACGAGGCAAAAAATCATCCTTGGCACGGCCTAAGCTTGTTTAAAAAAGGCTTTGGAGGTAAAAGTAAAGAATACATCAAAACCCAAGACTTTGTGATAAATAAAAAGTATTGGTTATCGTTTTTAGTAGAAAGTGTCAGGAAGATAAAAAGAGGGTTATGAAAAAAGAGACTAAAAAAAGATAAAATTTCAGCGTTAATAATATTTTTTTTGCATTTAAATTAATTAAAGGATTATAGTTGTGAAGAAAAAATATAAACAAACCTATTCTAATAATAGAAAAAAGAGAAGTGTCTTGAAATTAAACTTGAAAACTGAATTTAAGTATTTAGATCATCAAGATTCCTCAATTAGAAAATTGGTTAAAAATAATGAAAAATGGTATCTTCCTGATAGTGGAATTTGGAACGAAACATATATGAGAGAGAAAAAAAACATACTTACTCAAGAACGAAATAAAAAAGAGATACAGATAATTAAAAAGTATATTAAAGGAAAGGATAAAAAGATTTTGGATGTACCTTGTGGTTATGGCAGAATATCCAATTTATTGTCGGCTATGGGATATAACGTAATTGGAATAGATGTAAACAAAAATTTTATTAATATCGCTAAAACAGAGGCAAAAAAGAAAAAATTAGGGGTAAAATATTTAGTTGCAGATATCTTAAACTACAAAACAAAGAAAAAATACGACGTTGTCTTAAATATTTTTACTTCTTTGGGATATTTCGAATCGGAAGAAAAAAATGAATTATTTATTAATAAATTATGTCAATTCGTAAAACCGAGCGGTATTCTCGTTATTGAAATAATAAATCCTTTTAGTGTATTAAAAAATTATAAAGACAAAGAAGAGATGGTTGCCGAAGGCGGCATAAAGATATTGCATAAGCGCTTTTTTGATTATAGAACATTTACCAATATAACGGAGATAACTGAACAACATCCCGATGGCAAGATTCTTCAATACGTCAATCGTATAAGATTGTATTGTCCGCATGAGTTAATCAGAATTTGTCATAATTATGGATTGAGAAATATCAATATTCTAAATAGTGATGGTAAGAAAAAAGATATTTTAGATTCGTTAAGAAATTGGTTTATATTTAAAAAATTATGAAAAAAAGAGTTAGGGCAATTATTATTCATCAAAACCTTTTACTTCTTATAAAAAGAACAAAAGGGGGTTTAGTTTATTGGGTTTTTCCTGGCGGAGGGGTGGGAAAAGAAGAGAGTCAAGAAGATGCTTTGATCCGAGAATGTAAAGAAGAGTTGGGATTAACAATTGAAATAGAAAACTTATTCCTTAAACGAATTGCCGATAAGCAGGAAATAATGGGGAACATAGAATATTTTTATCTTTGTAAAGTACAAAGGGGTAAAATTGGTACTGGTGAAGGACCGGAATATGGTGGAGGATCTTGTTATGTAGGAAAATATGATCTTGAATGGATAGATGTTGATAACATTTCTAATATTGATTTAAAACCAACAGAAGTTCGAGATTTGGTTTACAAAAAATTCTCTAGTAGAACTAATATTTTAAAAAATAAATATGAAAAATATTAATTACGTAATCGAAAAAATTAACAAAAGCTTAATGAGTGACGACGAAATAAAGAGCGTTGTGCAGGTCTTAAAATCAGGATTTCTTGCTTGTCCCGAAGGCGGTCCAGTGGTTCGAAAATTTCAGTCAAATATGTCAAGTTTACTTAATCAAAAACATGCTTTTGCTACAACTTCCGGTAGCTCTGCTTTGCATACAGCTATAGCGTCTTTAGAAATTAAACCTAAAGACGAAATTATGTTACCAGCTTTGTCTAACATTGCGGATTGTTCTGCTGTTTTGAGCGAGAGGGGTAAGCCTGTTTTTATAGATATTGATCCGTATGATTTCAATATTGACGTAAATAAAATTGAAGAAAAAATAACTTCGAACACAAAAGCCTTAATTATCGTTCATATGTATGGACAACCTGCAAAAATGGATAAAATTATTACTATTGCAAAAAAACACAATTTAATTCTTATCGAAGATTGTGCTCAGGCTGCTGGAGCTAGATATAAAGGAGAGTATGTAGGTTCTTTTGGCGACATTAGCTGTTTTAGTTTTTATCAAACAAAACATATTGTTTGCGGAGAGGGAGGAATGGTTTTAACTCGTCATGAAAAATTAGCAGAAATTATAAAATCTATTACAAATAATGGTATTAAGAGAGAAAATTTAGATAATTATGATTACGATAGATTGGGTTATAATTATCAAATGACAGATATTCAGGCAGCAATTGCACTCGAACAACTTAAAAAAATGGATTCGCTTAATAGAATAAGAAGAAAAAATGCGGATATTTATCGAGACCGCCTAAGAGATACAGAAATTGATTTCCAAAAAGTTAATCAGTCGACAGAGAATGTGTATTTTTATTTAACGGGAATTTTGTCAAAAAAGCTTTTATCTAAACGTGAAGAATTTTTAAGAAGAGTTAAAATTGAAGGAGTTCCTATTAAAAAATTATATCCTTTATCATTACCAGAAGTTACTTTATTGCGAGATAAGGTGGCGAATGATTGTTCTATAGCTAAGGATATAACAAAAAGATTATTTAATCTCTATGTAAATCCTGGTCTTGACGAAAAGGACATTAGACATTTTGCAGAAGTCATTAGAACTGTTCATAAAGAAATTTCTAATTTATGAAAAAATTTTCCAGTAAGCTCAAAGTAGTGATAACTGGAAGTGAAGGAAATATTGGTTCCATTCTTCAACGTGGATTATCGGACGATTTTGATTTATATCTTATAGATAAAAAAAGTTCTATCGGGATAAATCATTTTAGAATTGATATCGTAAGTGATCGCGGAAGATTAAAGTCTGTATTAAAATCAAAAGATGTATTAATTCATCTTGCATGGGATAATAAAGAGGATTTTCCAAACGAAGAAATTGTTCCCGAAAATAAAACTATGGCAGAGAATATTTATCGTATTTCCAGAGAGGTTGGTCTAAAAAAAGTAATTATAGCAAGTTCCGTACATGCAGATAATTATTCAAATAATGGAGAGAATTTAATCTCTGCCACAAGAAGTCCTTATCCCGACGGTCCCTATGGTGCGTCAAAAACTTATATTGAAAATTTAGGAAAATATTATTCACAACGTTATGGTTTACAAGTAATATGTATAAGATTTGGTGGCGTTAATTTAAACGATGAGGTTTTATATAACGAAGATCCAGAATACGACAAAGTTTTATTATATAAAGAGGACTGTATTGATTTGATTAAAAAATGCCTTTATGTAAAAAAAGTTCCTTCAAACTACGCTGTTTTTTATGCAGTATCAAATAATTTAAATCGCATTCATTCCATTAATAATTTTTTAAATTGGCAACCCAAATTTCCCAAGAAATGAATACTAAGGGAGTAATCAAATATTCGGCGGGTATTATCATAAAACGATTTGGTGATAAATTTTATACATTACTATCTCGCGAAAATGATAATTGGTGTATACCTAAAATAAGAATTAAGAATAACGAATCAGCTAGAAAAGCTATCTTAAAAGAATTTGCTGAAAAAATAAAAATTAATCTAACTAGACTTAGTTTGGGTGGTAAGATTTGTACAATCAAGCTAGCTTCTTTGTCTGATAATAAGCACGGCGTTAACTCAGAAATGAACGTTTTTTTCTCTATTTATATTGATGGAAAGCTTGACATTTCCAAAAGAAAAAAAATCTCTACATTGCGATGGTTTGAAATAAACAATGCATTTAAAAATACTTTCTGTAGAAACGAAAAACTTGCATTATGGAAAATAATCAAGACTTTAGAAATAGAAGAATATGATATCATTGATGATTTTGTTATATCTGTCGGTGGTCAGGGCAAGAGAATAGCTTCACATTTCAAGAGTATTGGATTTAAAAATTCAAAAGTTCTTTTTCCCATTCATGGCAAATCTACTTTAAGTTTTTTAATAAATACAGCGTTGAAATTGAGTTTTAAGAAAATTTTTCTCTTGACTAGTTTTTATGAAAAAGAAATCATAGACTTTCTTAAAAAGGAATATCCGAAGAATAAAAATATTATAGTGATTCGTGGTGGAGAAAAAGGTAAAGTAGGAGGCGTCGCTTACGTATTATCTTTATTAAAAAATGAATTACAAAAACCCTTCGTTTATTCCGATGGAAATATTTTATATAGTGATAATTTATTAAACAAACTTTCGTCCAAAAGAATTCTAAAAAGTTCACTTATAAGTTTTGCTGTTAGTGCAGGGGATTTAGCGCCTACCCATTTAAAAGCATTGATTCAATCTAACAAACTTTTGAATTTAAGTTCGAAACCTAATAAAAGATTAGATAAGATTTTATTTTCTGATCTTTCTAGTTCTATAAAAAAATACTGTAGTTTAGGAGTAATGGCTATAGATAATTGTATTTTTGATTTATTGCCTGAAATTAAAGAAATGTACGACCTTGATGTTGTAATAGAGTATTTATTTAAATCTAAACTCAATAGCAATTTAGAACTCATAAATTTTGTTAAATATAATAAAAAATGGTTTAGTTTCCATGATAAAAATGATATTGACAGAATATCTAAAAACAATTAGAGTATTATAGGTTCTTAACATTTTAATAAGGATGTGATTTTATGCAGATTCGTTATGATGAGGATTTTTTGTTAAAGAAAAACATTGATTTTGATGTAGATTATGAATTACCTCTAAGATTGCAAAAAAGAGAGATTCTTAAGAAATTGGGTTTTCCCCAAAATTCGAAAATGAAATCTTGTCGAGTTACTTATAAGCAAGAAATTCATGGGTTATTGACGGAATATTCTAAGAAAGGTTACCCGTTTCTTATTATAGTATCTGAAAAACCTATGCTTTCATTGATCCCACCTCTTTTTATAGTGCAGGGGAAAGATCTTATTTGCTGGCGTAACGATAAAGGTGTCGAAAAAATGATTTCTTTAAGTGAGACACTTGAAGAAATTTATCGATTTAGCTCATCAACTTGGATTGAGTTTACGAGACCTTTATGGGGCAATAAAACAATAGCAGGGAGATTGCTTTATCTTAGTAGAGAAAAACAAATCTTGGAAATTCAGGAAGGAATTAGGCCGGCTCAATTAATGGAGAATAAAGAATATACAGCTTACTCGGGAGAAATAGCGTGGCTAGAAATTGATCAACATCAATATTCTGCAACCGTTAATACTCTCAAGAATTTGGGCTATAAATTTTTTTTCCCGCTTGATAAAGTTAAATCGTTATGTGAGATCTTTCGTGCTTACTCTAAAGGTTTCGAGCGACTTCTTGAAATTTCAACCCTGCCGACTTTTGAATTTGCTTTTACAGAAAGCAGATCTTTAGTCTCTATAGATATTGATTGGCCTATGCAATGGATAAAGAAAAAAGGAGATGAAATAATTGATTGAACAATCTATGTTATTAGTTAAGCCCGATGGAATATCTAAAAATTTGGTAAATACTATCCGAGAAATTATTCTTGCGAATAATCTTGTTATTGAACAAGAGGTTGTAAGAAAATTAGCAGCAGAAACTGTTTCAGCCCTATATTGGGATATTAGCGATGTTCGACACAGAGATTACTTTCCACAGTTAATTGAATTCATGTCGTTAACCCCAGTGCATATTTTTATCGTACAAGGTGAAAATGCAGTGAAAAAAGTACGAGCAATAATAGGGAAGCGTGATTCAGCATTTGGCATTAGAGGAAGGTGGGCTGAAAGCGCGATGAAAAATATAGCTCACGGTCCTCACTCGGTGCTAAGGGCTAAAAAAGAAATTCAATTATTGTTAGGGGGTAAAAATGTTCGGAAAGTTTTCTTGATAGGCGGAATGAGCGAATCTGGTAAAAGTACTTTCGGTCGTTATCTTCACTCTAAAGGAATTATCAGACTTAAGATTGTTTCGTTTTTGAAGAACATAATGGATAGAGAGGGCGTAACCGGAGATTTTTACGCTTGGAATAATCAGAATGTTCAAGAAAGACCGGAATGGGTTCGTCAAGAATTTACGAAAGAATTTCTGCGATGGGCTAAACAACATTCTATAGAATATTGTTGTTTGGAAAGCTTGTATGGTCCAGAGCTTGGGCTATATATGTCTGAACAATTAGGATCTAACAAGGTTGTCATGGTTTATATAAATATGCCCTTAGAGATTCGTCTTCAACGCCAGATTATTCGCCAAAATTTATCTTCAATCAAAGAAGCAGAAGATTATCTTTTGCCCCGAGACGAAATTAAAAAAGCGTGGAGAGTTCCAGAAATCGAGGGAGTGGCCGATATCGTAATTGATAATTCGGGATCTTTGGAGGATCTTTACCGTATGGCTGACGAGATGATCGCACAACATTGTCCTGATTTAATTGTAGACTAGTTTCGTCAGTTAAATTATTAATTTTGTGGGAATCTTAGATTCCCCTTTTTTTTCTAAAGTTTTAGTTTAAAAATTGATATATTTATTTAATATATTGAGTCATCATTAATTTTTTCAGAAAGTTTTAAAAATTAATAGATAATAATATGAATTCAAAAAAAATTGCAATTTCTAATATAGCTTGGAAGTCATCAGAAGAAAAAAAAGTGTTTGAAATAATGAGAAGATTAAGAATTAATTATCTAGAGATCAGTCCTAAAAAATTATGGACAAATCCTTTTGATTTGAACGATAACTTTATTATAAAAACTATTAAAACTTTAAGAGGTTATAATATTAATTTAATTGCGATGCAAGCACTTTTATACCAACGTCCGGATCTTACTATTTTTGAGGATATAAAAACCAGAAAAAAAACCTTGCAATATTTAATAAATATGATTTTACTGGGTTCTAAATTAGGAGTGAAGAATTTAATTTTTGGTTCGCCTAAAAATAAACTAATCGGTAAATTATCAGTTAGGAGGGCTACTGAGATAGCTATCGAATTTTTTTCATCTTTAGGAAAAGAAGCTAGTGGATTAAATATGTGTTTTTGTATAGAGCCTACTCCTAAAATATATGGAGCGGATTTTATATGTAATACAAACGAAGCCTTAGGTTTCATTAAAAAAGTTAATAGCAAAGGACTGAAATTAAATTTAGACCTAGGATCAATGATTCTAAATCGTGAACCATTAAGGAAAACCATTAAAAAAGCAGCACCCTATATGGCTCATTTTCACATTAGCGAACCGTATCTTAAAACTATAAATTTAGGCGAGTCATTTCATAAAATTATTGCTGACCAATTGCAATCGATTGATTATAAGGGATGTGTATCAATTGAAATGTTAGCACATAAAGATTCTAATATTGAATTAATTGATAAGATTCTTTTCAATACACAAAGAATATATGGAGTCCTTGATTAATCGTAAATTTATGAAACAAGAATATGATTATGTTATTTTGGGAGCAGGTATTTTTGGTCTTTATGCTACATTTTTGTTAAGCAAGAGGGGGGTTAAGATTCTTATTATAGAACATGATTCAAAGTCTTTTATGAGAGCTAGTGCAATTAATCAGGCAAGACTACACAATGGTTATCATTATCCTAGAAGCTTTGAAACTGCGATAAAAACATCTCAATATTACAAACGCTTTATTACAGAATTTAGTTTTGCAATAAATAAATCATTTAAGCAAATTTATGCCATTTCTAAAAATAGATCTAAAACTTCCGTTCGTGAGTATATAGACTTTTGTAGGCGTGCCAATATTTTACTATATAGAATTAACGAGGATGATTATTTTAAAAAAGACTCAGTGTTAGCAGCTTTTGAAACACAAGAATGCGCTTTCAATTATAAAAAAATTAGAAGTTATTTATTACGAAGAATACTTAAACAAAAAAACGTAAAGTTTTCTTATAATAATTATCCAGTAAAAGTTGTTTTATCTGAAAACAAATACATTTTGACTTTAAACAACAATAATATTGTTGTTACTCCTTTTGTTATTAATGCCACTTACGCTAGTGTCAATCAATTAATTAAAAAATTTAATTTTGAAAAATTTAAAATTAAATACGAACTATGCGAAATCATTATGTGTGATGTTTCTTCAAAAATTAAAGATGTCGGATTGACTATTATGGATGGACCGTTTTTTTCCTTGATGCCGTTTGGGCAAAGAGAATATCATTCTTTAACTTCTGTATCTCATACTCCACACTTAGTTTCGTATGATGCGTTGCCCATTTTTAAGTGTCAGGAAAACAATAAGACCTGTTCTTTATATCAATTGAAAAATTGTAATTCTTGTATTTATAGACCTAAAACTGCTGTCTTGAGAATGATGGCATTAACGCAAAAATATCTTAAAGACGATATTAATATTCAGTATAAGAATTCATTTTTCTCGATTAAACCTATTTTAATTACGTCAGAAAATGATGATTCGAGACCGACCATTATAAAATTTCATTCTCGCAATCCATATTTTTTGAGCATTTTGTCAGGGAAAATAAGCACTATTTATGACTTGGAATATATTTTGGAAAAATAGAATTTATTAAAAACTCTCTTGTTCGATTTTAGTTTCATTATTAAAATTTATAAAACAGTTTTTAATGTTGTTTTAACTTTATAAGAATAGGATTTAAACTTAAGTCTTGGATTTTTTGCTTGGTAGGAATACCAAGATTTATTTTTTAGTGTTCACATGGTTAGGATAATAAAAAATCAAAAAAATGGACAAATACAAAAAAAGACAAAAATCGCTCTACGAACGGTTTTTTGGTAGAATAAAATCATGATTATAGGTAAAGGAGCAGGAATTATCTTAATAGACAATCAAGATAAAATTCTACTTCAACACAGAGATAGTAATGTTTCGTGGCATCCAAGCTCTTGGGGAATTTTTGGAGGTCAAATAGAAAAAGGTGAAACTCCAAAGCAAGCAGCTAGAAGAGAAATTAAAGAAGAAGTTGGCATAGAATTAACAGATTTGAAATTTTTTAAAAAATACGAGCTTAAACGAAAGAGAGGTATTTACGAAGCTTTCTTCTTTACTGCCCCGTTGACTATTTCTGTTGATAATCTTAGAAAACAACAAAAAGAAGGCCAGAACCTAGGACTTTTTAGTTTTAATGAAGTTAAAGGTTTAAAAGTGACTGATTTAACAAAAGCAGTGTTGAAAGATTTTTTTAAAATATCGTTAGCAATCAAAAAGAAAACTGATTCGTTATGAGAAAATATCGCAAACCCCACAGAGTGAAAAAGAAAATAACCCATATTTATAGGTTGTTTTTTTAATCGACCTTTTTAGAGAATAAAGCTTTTTAAGACAGACAAAAAGTATTGGTTATCGTTTATTAAGAGATCGAGAAAAACAAAGAGTGTGTGTGAATATATTAGAAGGTTATCCACAGGTAAAATATTGACACCCGACTAAATAGTCGGGTATTATAATAGAAAATATGAAGAAAAATATTACTAAGAGACAAAAAGAACTATTATCTATTGTCTACGAATACATAAAAGATACTGGCTATCCACCAACTTTTGAGGAAATGAGAGAAAGGTTAAACGTTTCTTCAAATCAGTCAATTATTGACCTTTTGACTAAACTAGAAAAACAAGGGACTATTAAAAGAAGTGAAGCTTTGGCTCGCGGCATTAAAATTCTCAAGAAAGGTTATAAAGCGATCAATGTCAGTCCCTTAGTGCCAATAGTTGGTTTTACCTCAGCAGGTGATTTTGCTGAAGCCATAGAAGAGATTGATGCTTGGATGCCTTTATCAAAAGATACAGAAATGATTTCTGATGATGTAAACGTTGTAAGAGTTATTGGAGATTCAATGATAGGGGCTGGTATTGAAGATGGGGACTTGATTTTATTCAAAAAAACAAATGAGTTTTCCTCTGGAGATATTGTTTTAGTCCGGACTCCTGATGGTACTACTGTTAAGCGATTTATTTCTCACGACAAACCCCCATATCAATTCTTAAAGCCGGAAAATCCTAAATATAAAATCATTCTTTTTACTGATGAAATGCAAATGATCGGTAAAATGATTAAAAAGTTATAGATATGTTAATTAAATAAATTTATGACCAAAGAAACATCTGATAAAAAACAGGTGATAAGATCGCTAGTTCATACAGCAGTTGAATCTTACGCAGAGGGATTCCAGGCTCGGCATGAGGACAAAGTTGATAATCCTGATGGTATACAAAACTCCCTTTTCGATTTTCTAGAAACCGAACAACCGACTTACGTGCCAACAATCAAGAAGATACACAAAATATATTCTTCGCCAGACAACAGAATAAAGCCTGGTCGTTTCCAGCTACAGAACAGAAGATTTTTAGGCAATAAGTATAAATTACTTGGATTTATTGAAGATATAGTGAATGAAAAATGTAATGGATTTAGTGTTTTTTGTGATATTTTTGCTGGAACAGGTGTTGTGAGTGAAAGATTTAACGAAAAAAATATCAAAGTGATTGCGAATGATTTTCTCACAAGCAACTATATTCCGTTAAAAACTTTTCTGGGTACTGTTACCGTTGATTTTGAAGAAATAGAAAAAAAGATAGATTTACTTAATAACTTAGAGGCATATAAGGACAATTACTTTTCTGAGCATTTCGGTAACACGTATTTTACCTTGGAAAATGCCCGCAAAATC
>SDBT01003630.1_pt1 | contig 26552 bp, 19 predicted proteins | sample 2277101 | NCBI WGS metagenome assembly SDBT01 (sample SAMN10404973, study PRJNA504765) | marine sediment metagenome | isolation source: marine sediment core GS10_PC15, 103 cmbsf | place: Arctic Ocean: Southern Knipovich Ridge | collected 2010 | reverse complement strand
CCTTATGACGAGCCTTTTGAAAAGGATCGCTTAAGAAATCTTGTTGATCGAATGAATCAGATAATCGAGCATCACCAGTCCCTTTCAGGTACTGAGGGCAAAGAAGATGTAGTCAAAAAACTTCAGAAATTGTTATTCCGGTCTAATTTACCAAAAGAGGTTCGAAACAAGATCCTGCCTTTCTATATGCAAGCCCAGCTGAAAGCCAAACAAGGCCAGCCAATTGATATGGAGGAGCTGAATAAGGTGCTTATGGAAGTGGAAGAGTCTTGTAAAGATGACGAATGCCTCACTGAACTGTTTGACCTTTCGGTGTACACCCGTGCTTTAGTTGAGCAGAATTTAAAATCTTCCAAGAACCTTTCACCAGACAGGCAGTTAAAAGAAGATCTGTACGCCCTGGCCAATGTAAATCCTGTTCACCGCCGGGTAAGGAATTATTTTTGGTCAACTTTAGGCAAAGGCCAGATAAAACCCTTAAAATTCAATCAGGTTTTTAAAGAACTGAAAGAAGATTGGGATGCGCATGAAGATGAGGCTGAAAAGGCTAAAAAGAAACGGCTGAAGAAAGTATCTGAAAAAGCAGAAGATATAGCAGATGGAATGCTGGAAGAACTACTACTTAAACAGAAAGTGGCTGGGCAAGATGCTCCTTATTCCGGCGAGCCGACAGAATCTGCTTTTGATAATGGTCCGTTTATTCCACAAGCTCCACAGGCTCCACCACAAGCCGAAGCTCAGAAAGAACCTATAGGTGGTGGCGAGAGTTTATTAGAGGAGGTTCTTAAACCCACAATTCACACGGCTATTATTCATCAGAATGTGGAATTATTGGATTCCCTTCTGGCTAATGGAGTTGATTTGGAACAAATGGATGAACAAGGAAATACACCGCTCTTTAACGCAATTTATTCAGAGAATTTAACTATTATAAAGTCGTTGGTGAAAAAAGGAGCTAATATTAACAATGCTCATATTGTTAATAAACGTACTCCATTAATTCAGGCGATTGACCAATGTGCCCTTAAAAACTCAGGAGGAATTGAAAAAATCGTTAAATTTCTTGTGAAAATAGGGGCTGACTTGCAATTAAAAGATTCGTTAGGAAGAACGGCATTAACTTTTGCTAAAAATAAAGATATGAAAAGAATAGTTAGAATATTGGAAGGATCTATTAAAAAAAGCAAACCAGCTAAATCAGAAGATGCTGTTGGTTCCATGGGTATAGACTTAAATGAATTCGGTCCTATGATGGAATCTCCTCCGGAAGGAGAAGTACCGTCGGATAAAGTTCCGGTAACCAAAAAAACCGATACCGGATCACCTCCAGTCAGAGAGGTAGATATATCTATTGAAATCGAAGATGACGGAGTCTCAAAAGAATCCACTACCAAAAAACAAATTAAATTTCCTGAGCACGAAGCTGCCCAGGATCCTATTGAACTCAAAGAAACTTCCACTGCGCAGGAAGCATTTGAATTGGGCAATGAGGCAAGCCGGGATGCTAACTTTAAACTTGCCCGACAGTATTTTGAGCAGGCAATAAATATGGATCCTGAATTTAGACTCGCATATGAACATCTTGCTTATACACTGGAAAATTTGGGCGAACTGCAATTATCTGAGAAATACCACAGAATTGCCGCAGAAAGGGAAGCAAAATCGCTTATCAAATCTCCTGAACAGGCTTTGCGGATGGGGGATAACTTCAATAACCAAAATGATTTTGAAAGAGCTCTTGAATGTTATAATAAAGTTTTTTCTGATGAATCCGGCGCCACGTCTTCTGAAATTGCAGCCAAAGCCTGCTTTGGAATAGGTCAGGTTTATATGAAGCAAAATAAGCTGGAGGCTGCGAAAGAATCTTTTGAAAAAGTATTAAAACTCGATCCTGAAAATTTGCATGCCAACAAATATTTGGGTTATATATTCCATAAGAAGAACGACTTGCAGTCCGCTACGATTTATTATAATAAGGCTCTTGAGATTGATCCTGATAATCAGTGGACAAAAGAACATTTAGAACAGATCCAACTGCATCAAGCTAAACAAGCCGCAAAATCGGTTGTAGCTAGTTCTTTTGATGGGATAGCTGAAGAGCTGGCAAAAGCACAGAGGCTTAAGGAAGCTGAATTCCAGCAAGAGCATATGGGCGAACAACCAGTTACTCCTACGGAAGATATGGTTTGTGGGGAATCATCAATTGAGGGGGAATTTTATCAAGTTCCCGATACCGGCCAGCTTAATGGCATTGGTTTTCCTGATGATGATCTTGGCAAAATAGGAGTTCCAGTAGAACCTGAAAAAGCGCCAACACTTCCACCTGATGCTATTGCACCTAAATCCGAGATTCCATTTGATGGCATTACTGACGATGCACCGCCTCCACCTTTCGGAACAAATCCTGAAATAGACGGATCAGTGTTTGATGAAATCATTTCACCGGCTGTACGTGGCCAGGATGAGCAACTACTAGGCGAAGATGTCATAGTACAAAAAAAAGCGCGTGCTAAAAAACGATTGCAGGAATTATGCGAAGTTATTGCATGCAAAGAACATCGTTCCATTATTGAACTTCAGGGAGCAGTACAAGGGTATGTTGATTTAGTAAAACAGGACAGACTTTCCTGTATTAAAGGCGTTGACCATCGCGCCATTGCCATTGCATTACGCGGGCTTTGGAAAGAAAAGATTATGAAGACGTTTGAACCTGTTTATATGGCCCATTCCCAGGATTTATCAACCACCAAGGAGGATCCGGAAGAGTATTTTAAGGCTTTGGCTGAATTTGGCCGCAGTTTCTTTGAAACCAATACGACTGATGGCTTTGAAAAGGCTAAAAAGTTTTTCAAAGATGCTCTTGAGATCAATCCCCAGCCAGAAGATGATTATGCATGGGTACTCGAATTCCTAGAAAAGATTCCTGGCCGGATTAAAATGCTGAAAGAAAAAAAGCAGGCGAAAAAGGCTGAAGAACAGCCAGTTAAGATAGAAGAGGATTTTGAAGAATCTCCGTCTACTGTTATAAATATCGACATGCCGGAAGAGGTCAGGAAAGAAGCTGAGGGTGGTATGGGAATTTTTGATGTTAAGACAAGAATATCCATACCAGAAAAAACTAAAGTTCAGGGAAAAGCATTACAGCAGCGCTTAAAACAACAAATGGGTGAGGGTGACTTTTCTGATGAGCAGGTTACCATTCCAGGCCACAAAATTCCTGAAGAGGTTTCAGATAAAGATATATTGCCACCAGTTTCTGAGATTGCGGAGAACCCGCAATTCCGCAAAGAGGCCATTGAATTAAGGATGCAATATCTGGAAACAGATGATACTGGACGTAAAGAGGTGCTCAAACAGACCATCCTTAAAAAGCATGTTGATGATATTAATTATCACCGGAAGCTCAATACATCTGCATATCTGCAGCTAGGTATCAGCTTTATAACTTTTGGCAACAAGAAGCGGGCGCGTCAGACATTGAATGAAGCCTTGAAGCTGGCAGAGGCTAATGATGAAAAAACTCTGATAGATGAGATCAATACTCATTTGGGTAAGCTTAACGAAAAAGCGGTTTAATTTTGATTTTCCAGTCATTTCGTTATAACGTTATAGCGTTATAATGTTTTAACTATGAAATACGAACCCGTAATCGGCATCGAAATCCACGCGCGCATAAATAGTAAAACCAAAATGTTCTGCAGATGCAGTAACAATATTTTTAATGAAAAGCCAAATTCTCATGTATGCGGAATCTGTATGGGGCATCCGGGCATGCTTCCTGCCACAAATCAGGAGGCGGTGAAGAAGGGGGTCAAAGCAGCTCTGGCTTTGGGGTGCGAGATCAAAGAATTTTCCAAATTCGACCGAAAAAGCTACTTTTATCCAGATCTTCCAAAAGGCTATCAGATTTCTCAATACGATAAGCCGATTTCAGAGAATGGAAAAATAGTTATCACGTTGCCGGACGGAAGCCCGAAAGATATCGGTATTACCCGCCTGCACCTGGAAGACGATGCCGGTAAGCTCACCCATACATCTGGTGGCACTTTAGTCGACTTCAACCGATCAGGCACACCTTTAATGGAAATTGTAAGCGAACCGGATATGCGAAGTGTGCAGGAAGCTTCCGCCTATGCACGCCAGATCCAGAAGATAGTCCGTTATGTTGATTCATCGGATGCCGACATGGAAAAAGGCCAACTTCGGTTTGATATTAATGTTTCTCTTCGCCCAAAAGGCCAGAAGGAATTCGGCGTGCGCAGTGAAACCAAAAACCTAAATTCTTTCCGCAGTTTAGAAAAGGCTTTGGAATACGAGATAAAACGTCAAACGGAAGTTTTGGAAGACGGAGGAAAAGTGGTACAGGAAACCCGTGGCTGGGATGATAAGAAGGAAATAACCATCTCTCAGCGAAGTAAAGAAGAAGCCGCTGATTACCGCTACTTTCCAGAACCGGATATTCCGCCACTCATCGTCACAAAAGAGACAGTCGAAGAACTGAAAAAGGAAATTCCGGAACTGCACGATGCTAAAGCTGATCGTTATCAGTCTGAATATGGCTTATCAGCAATTGATGCTAATAATATTGCTGCCAATGCAAAAATGGCTGATTTTTTTGAAAAAGCTCTGGAGGTATCCAACGAGCCGAAAAAGACTGCCAACTGGATACTTTCGGAATTGATGGCGCTGGAGAAAGACATAACCCAAAGCAAGCTTTCGCCTGAAAATCTCGGCAAGCTCGTCAAATTAATCGAAGACGGCGTGATTTCCGGTAAGATCGCCAAAGATATTTTCCCAGAAGTTTATGAGAGTGACTTGAATCCTGAAACGGTTGTGGAAGAAAAGGGTTTGAAGGTGATGAGTGATACTGGCGAACTTGAAAAAATCTGTCAGGAGGTTATGGACCGAAATCCAAACATGGTTGCGGATTTTAAGGGCGGAAAGGAAAAGGCTATCGGCGGTTTGGTTGGCCAGGTCATGGGGGATACCAAAGGCTCTGCCAATCCCAAAATGGTAAATGAGATACTAAGAAAATTACTGACGTAATTTTCATCCCAAACTCACCAATTGTCATCCTGAGCCCACCCATTGTCATCCCAAACTCACCAATTGTCATCCTGAACTCGTTTCAGGATCTCCTTGTTAATAGTTGTTCAGCAGATTCTGAACTAAATTCAGAATGACATAAGGACTTTTCGTCAATTCCAACCACTCGCTTTTAAGAGCAGAAATATGGTATAATTTATAAGAAATAAAATTTAAAATAAAATTATGCCAATCATCCCAACAGTCATCGACAAAACCCCGCAAGGCGGTGAACGAGTGTACGACATTTTTTCACGCTTGCTTGAAGAACGTATTGTTTTCTTAGGTGGCCCCATAAACGATGAGGTGGCTAATGTAATAATTGCCCAACTGCTTTTTCTGGAAAAAGTAGACCCGACCAAAGACATCACAATTTACGTAAACTCTCCAGGAGGTTCCGTTTCCGCCACGCTTGCCATGTACGATACTATGCAGCTTATAAAATGCGATGTATCTACGGTTTGTGTTGGAATCGCTGCTTCCGGCGGCTCCGTTATTCTTATGGGCGGTACCAAGGGGAAACGCTATACCCTTCCTCATTCCGAAGTCATGATCCATCAGCCGCTTGGCGGCACAGAAGGTCAGGCAACAGATATTGCCATTCATGCCCAGCATATTGTGCAGACAAAAGAACTTCTTAATGAAATGATCGCCAAGCACACAGGCAAAGATATTAAACAGGTAAAAGAAGATACTGAGCGTGATAAATTCATGAATGCCAAAGAAGCTCTCGAATATGGAATTGTGGATAAGATTATCGAATCGAAGAAAAAATAGTTGAATAAAAAAACTGAAAGCGCGGATAACCATCTGCGCTTTTTTGTGATGATTAAAGATTGACAAAACATAAAATAAAATGCATAATAGCCTCCATGTCCAAAAGGAAGCATAAAAATCGGCCAAAAGGACCATCTAATGAACAACGCCAAAGAGCGTCTAAAAAGTCTGAACCAGAAGTTAAACCTTCACTAATTAGTCGACGTACTGCGTTACTTGGATTATTAGGTTTGGGTGTTGGCACTGCTCTTGGATTTCGCTCTGATACTGAGAGTGGTAATAAAAAAGCAGCTGTAAAAAAGCATGGGCTTAATAGGCAGGAAGTTGGCGCAGTTCCTGATAAGCCTCTTTTGACTCGTACTCCTGAGTGGATGAAGGGTATCAAATTGCCACAAATAAAGCTTGAACCTAGTCCTGTTGACTGGGATTTGGAAAAAAGGACTGAATATTTCATACCTGAAGTTGCAAAACAAGGTAGTGGAGTTTATGAACCATTAAAGCAATTTTATAAATTCTTTGATGTAAACTTACACCATCTTTTTTCAAGGATAGACGATATTAAGGACGTTGCCAGCCGTATGAAAGAAATTAAAGCGTTTGAAAAATTTGTAGCAATAAATTATAGGAAGGGCACTTCATCAGGTCCCAATATTACAACTTGTGATTTAAATCGTTTTTTAATTCCGCATAAAAAGTGGATGAAATTTTCAACCTCTTATAATGCCAATGCAGCTTTTTTCGATGTGGAAAAAATTCATATGGCTCAAATTCAAGATGGTAGAAATACAGAATCACTTCCTGTAGTATTTTTAGCAAATCAGCAAGATGCTATAGCTAATCCTACTCATCAAGAAACAAGGATTAATGGATTCTATTTACGAAAATGTGGATATATTGCTGTTGATAAAGATGGAATTAAAAAATCAGTAGATGAAGTGATTAAAAATCTAGAATCAGAATTGAGAAAACTAGGTTTAAATATGATTCCGATTGACAGACGGACATTTTATGAAGATGCAGTAAATATGGCATTGGTGCATGAGGGAGTTCATGCTTCATTGGATAAAATAAGCGGAATAGACCCAGAGGGAAGCCATGCAATGAAACGAAAAGGGACTATAAGTATGGGGGATTATGAAATTTTTGAAGAAGAATATTTTAAATCAGACAATTTACAAGTCCATGAGCTGATAGCCTTAAGCGCAGGAATGGCAAGTTCTAAAAATACGGCCTTTGGTGCAGTATGGTCTGCTGCAGGAACATCTATAACTCCGAATGGTTATGATTTAGCAAGGTATGTTTTTGCATTGGAGATTGTACATTCGCCTCACATTTCTGAAGGACTTCACAGAAAGTTTATAACCGATCTCACAAGAGAAGGTGTGATTAAACATGATAATATAATTAGAGCATTTAAAGAGATTCCACCCGAAGGATTCCAGGATATAGGTGAGCGTGTTGCAAAATTAGGTCTTTATTTAGTCCAGGAGGAAAAAAGACGTTAGTTTTGCTATACTGGGCGCATGTTCAACCTACTCAAAACCTACGGCAAAGCCCGCCGCGGGACTTTAAAAACCGCTCACGGAGAAATCCAGACACCGTTCTTCATGACCATTGGCACAGTTGGTGCGGTTAAGGGGCTTATTCCAGATGAAGTACGGGATTTAGGAGGGCAGGTGATTTTATCAAACACATATCACCTTCATCTTCGGCCGGGCGAGGATGTGATAGAAAAAGCAGGCGGACTCCATAAGTTTATGAACTGGGATGGGCCGATTTTAACCGACAGCGGTGGGTATCAGGTTTTCTCACTTTCCAAAATCCGGAAACTCAAAGATGACGGCGTGGAATTCCAGTCGCATCTGGATGGTGAGAAGATATTCTTAACCCCAGAAAAAGCAATCGAAATCCAGCAAAAACTGGGCAGTGACATCATGATGTGTCTGGATGAATGCCCGGCTGCCGACGCGGACCGGAAATACGTGGAAAAATCATTGGAACTGACCACTAAATGGGCCGCACGATGCCAAACGTTCCACGAATCACAAATCACGAATCACAAATCACAATTATTTGGCATTGTACAAGGCGGTATGCATGCTGATTTACGCGAAAAATCCGCAAAACAACTCACCGAGATCGGATTTGATGGTTACGCAATCGGCGGCCTTTCTGTTGGTGAACCCAGCCCTGTTATGTATGAAATGATCGATGCTACTACCCCTTATCTGCCCGAAGACAAACCACGTTACTTAATGGGCGTTGGTACACCACAGGACATCTTGGAGGCGGTAGAACGGGGGATTGATATGTTTGACTGCGTTCTTCCCACAAGAAATGCCCGTCATGGTCATATGTTTACGTCAAAAGGCGTTGTCCGGCTTAAGCAATCAGCATTAAAGGAAGATTTCACCCCTCTCGATCCGGATTGCGATTGTTATACCTGCAAAAATTATACAAAAGCTTACTTGCGCCATCTGTTTACAACAAACGAGGTGCTTTCACTCCGCTTAAACACTTATCACAATGTGGCTTTTTACCTGAATTTAATGAGACAGATCCGTCAGGCGATTGAGGAAGATAAGTTTGATGAATTTAAAAAGAAATTTTTATCCGAATACAAGTCATGAATTTGCCTCCCCAATCACAATTAACTGACAAAAAATACAATGAAATCAAAAAATTGATCGATGATTTAGGAGTAAGTCTTTCGGATATTGAAGAAAAGTTTGTTCATGGCGGTGGCCGGGGCGGGCAGAAGCTTAATAAGGCTACCAATGCTGTCCAATTACGTCATATGCCCACCGGAACCACCATCAAATACCAAAAACACCGTGAGCGCGCCATGAATCGTATTCTGGCTTTAAGGGAACTTTTAGAAAAACTTAATCCAAATTCCAAAAAATCCAAAGAGATCGACAAAATCCGTAAACAGAAGAATCGGCGGAAAAGACGAATAAATATATTGACTTAAATTTTTATTATTATATAATTATATGCTAAAAATCGTGATTATTTACAATTCAACCTTTTTCTAATAGAAAGTCGAGGTAAAAATATGAACCAGATAAAAGATTGGCTCTATTGTTTCGTTTGTGCTGTACTTCTTCTGTCTTTGGCACTGCCTGGACAGGCAGCTGCAACCGACCTTACTCAGCAGATTGCTGAGAAGGTTAATATCTACCGTAGTCAAGCAGGGGTTAAGCCGGTTACATTGAATCACCTTTTGAGTGATACGGCTGTGACCATTGTTAAGAAAGCTTTAAAAGAAGGAGCCCTTGCAAAAGATCCATGTGACTTAGTCGCAGCCCGTGGTTATACTTGGCAGATATGCCAATTTTCCATGGGTGGTGTGGCTCCGGAGCCAGATGCGGTACTGAATGCATGGCGCAAGAATATGGACCTCAGCCATCGTTCATTCACTGAGATTGGTATCGGCATAGTCAAGGTTCAGGGGCAGACGGTTTTTGGATTTTTTGCAACAAAACCAATGCCAAAAGCCACCTTCGACCGCACTGTTTTCCTGGGAGGGCTGATGAGTTTTCGGAAAACTCACAGGAAAACACCGGTGTCCTACAATGATCGTCTGGATAAGGCAGCTCAGAATTGGGCAAAAGCTCATGCCAAACTCCAGTTGGTCGCGGTCCATCGGCACGGTCAAAGTTCGCTCAAAAGCCGCCTTAAGGCAGTGAGTTACAGAGGGCGGATAGCTGTAGAGAATGTGGGACGTTTCTTTGCCCTTGATTCAAAGGCCATTGTGAGAAAATGGGCCAACAGTACAACGGGACACCGTGAAAATATGCTCGAAGATGACGTTGAGGAAATAGGAGTTAGCTGTACCCACGCACCTTTGCGTGACACTCAGGATATGGGTGAGTATGTATGTGTGCTGGTGTTGGCAGCTCAGCTCCTGGATGAGTGAAACGCTTTTGATGGATTTGGGGCCGGAATTCCACCGGTCCCATTTTTTATTGACTAAATTATAAAAAAGTTATAAAATAAATTACTAAATCTTTTAATTTATAAATTATGGGAAGATTGTTAGATTCAGAAAATACCATTGATAATCAGCCTGCAGACATTAGTCGCCGTTCTGCAATTAAAAAAATATTTCAGATTTCAGCTGCTATTGTTGCAGCACCAGCATTATTTACTTCACAAGAAGCCAAAGCCGGCAGCACACTTGATTATTCTCCGTCTTTACGCGGAAATTACACCGATGTAGTAAACCAATATCGGCGTTTGTTTGGCAGGCGGCAAGATTATCAGTTGGGCTTTGAATCTGCCATGAGAAACTCTGACCAGGTTGTTGAATTGCCAACAGGTCTTTATGGAATTTTGCCTGAAGACCTGAATCCTGCTGATCCTAGGGCTATTCAGCCGAGAACAGAGTTTCCTGTAGAAGAAGCGGCCTATTTACACGCCACGCAGGAAGTTGAAGAAAGTTTTCACTCTCTAAAAGATCGTTGGCTTAAAGCAGAGGCAAAATTGCATAAAAAAGTTAAAAGACTTGTCTTTGAGCAATATCCCAATTACGACCAAGACCTATTCTCCAGGATTCAACTTCCAGTAGTCACTTTAAATAACATTGATAGAAGGCGTATTGAAATGTTCTTACGAATTCCAACCCCAGACACCACCGAATATTTCCAGATGGCTATGGGGAAGTGGGCGGATTATTACAATCAATCTAAGCTGCGCCACGATCAGCCTTTTATGGCGCTTTACAATCCGGGATTAAAACTTTACCAGAATCTGACCGTTATTTACGGTCCTCAGCTTCAGGTGTTCGCAAGAGCTAGCCAGTCAGTTAAAAACGGAGTCGCCCGTTTTATTCAGTCCACTGATGGCTGGGTAGATAGAACATTCGGTAGTAATTACGCATTATCTCAGCCTCAAAAGGATTCGTTCAATACTTGGCTTAATGTTGCAGGAACACCTTATGAAATACGGTAATTACACAGTTAGTTAACAAAAAAATCCGTAAACAGAAAAAACGAAAACAATTTAGCAAATAAAAACCTTTGACAAAGCTAGTAGGTTTGCTAGAATCCCTGAGACCTCCAAATTTCAGTTTTTTAAAATTATAAAGTTTGCCCCCTAACAAATCAAAATTAATATGAACATCGTTGCCCCCGCTCAATTTCAGAAAATATTTTTTTCGGAACACCGGCTTGTATTTGATCTGGCACCTGAGGAAAATTTTATACAAAATGAAAAACCAGATGAAGAACCAGACTCTGTAAGGCTGGCTGGACGATTGGCTGAAAGTGCTTTTGAAAAGTCTCTGGAGAAATATCCCGAGCTAAAGGGGATTTTTACGGACGGAAATTCTGAAAATTTCCTACGGGCAAGCGTTATTAAAAGTTTAAGGGAAAAGGCAACGGAATATATGAATACGGCAAGGGAAAATGGTGAAAAATTTCCATCAGATTCTACCAATGAGAAGCTGGAGGTGGATGCCAAGGATGTTTGCTGCGTTTTAGCGTTTAGGAAGAAGATCAGTGAACTGGAAGACGAAAATGCAAAATTAAAGGTTCAGTCGAGGACAGATGATTTAACCGGGCTTCCGAATCATAGGGCCTTTTCAGAACACTTAAAGGACGGAATCGAACGGAATGGTCCGTTTCATTATCTTATAACTGATCTGGATGAGTTCAAACAGGTTAATGATAATGATGGTCATGAGGCAGGCAATGAGGTATTGAAACAGGTAGCCATCTGTATTCAGGATATAGTCCGGGAAGAGGATGCTATATTTGTCGGCCGTTATGGCAGCGGTGACGAATTTGTTATGCTGGCAAATGCCACAGAGGAAGATGTATGCAAAATTGCCGGAAGAGTTTCTAAGGCCATAAAAGAAACCCCGTTTATAATAGGGAACAATGGTACTGCAAAAACTATCCGCCTGACAGCCAGCATCGGAATAAGCACATTTGAAGGAAAAGAAAATGATCCGGACGGAGGGAAAATGCTCAAAAAAGCCGATGATTGCCTCTATATCCTTAAGGGCACAAAACCGGACATGAATAATGTACAGCAAGAACGTCGCGGCGGGATTGCCTGTAATGGTGAAGTTATTGAGAAAAACCCATCATTTTCTTTGAATAAAGATATTCCCAATATAACGAGAAGCAATGTATCAAAAATTGTGACAGGCGTGTCATCAAAAACTATTATTCACCAATAATCATGCCCTTCAGATCGTCGACCTGACCTGCAGTATCTTTAAAGGTGTCGAGAGTTTGGTAGAAGTCGGTATATTGGCCGCCTAACTGGTCGATCAAGCCACTACTTTGAATATATTTGAAAAAATAAACTCCGCCAACAATCGGGAGTACAATGAAGACCAGAAAGAAAATAAAGCTTATAATGCCCCGGAAAATCGCGAAACCCCGCATAGTTCGCTGATATTTCAGGATTTTGTCGATTTTAGCCTCTATCATTGCCAGTGTTGCTATCTGCTGGCCCTCCTTGCCTGCAGGAGGGTTAGCTTTTGTCTCTTTTTCTACATCATCTAGTGTTTTCATGATAGCGGTGGTTATTTTTCTTTCAGAATCTGAATATTAGCTTCTTTAATATCTTTTTCCGGCACTTCAGAAGGTGCGCCAAGTGTCAGATCTTTAGCTTTTTGGTCTTTGGGGAAAGCAATTACTTCTCGGATATTAGGCTCTTCTGCAAACAGCATTACCAGGCGGTCCAATCCCCAGGCAATACCTCCATGAGGTGGTGCGCCATAGCTGAACGCTTCCAGCATATGGCCGAATCTCATCTCGGCATCCTCGGGAGTGATTTTTAAAATATCGAAGATCTGCTGTTGGAGTTTTTTTTCGTGAATACGAATACTTCCGCCTCCGATTTCATTGCCGTTTAATACAATATCGTATGCAATGGCGCGGGCTTTAACAGGATCTCCTTCCAGAACTTCCCGATCCTCGTCCATAGGCCTGGTGAACGGGTGATGCATAGCCGCAAGTGCACCAGTTTCCTTTTCAAATTCAAACATCGGGAATTCATTGACCCAGCAGTAAGAAAAAACATTCGGATCTAGAAGTTCCAGCTTTTCACCGCAATAAAGCCGCACCTGCCCAAGAACTTCGCATGCAGTATTGAATTGGTCGGCGGCAAAGAAGACAATATCACCCTTTTTGGCGCCCGTAACTTCGGTGATCTTTTCTACAATCTCATCGCTAAGGAATTTAAGAATAGGGGATTTAATGCCTTCTTCTTTATATACAAAGTAGGCAAGTCCTTTGGCACCGTAAATCTTTGCAAGTTCTTCTAGTTTATCCAGCTCACTTCGCGACCAGTCGGCCACGCCATCAACTTTTAGTGCTTTTACCACACCACCAGCCTCCACAATTCCGGAAAAGACTTTAAAATCGCATTTAGCTACCACATCCGAAATATCCGCCAGCTCCATTTCAAACCTTAGATCCGGCTTATCGGAACCGAAACGGCTCATGGCTTCATGCCAGGTCAGAATTGGAAAAGGATTTTCTTTGATCTGTTTTTTAGGTGCGAATTTTTGCGTCAGGTCGATCAGCAATTTTTCATTGATTGCCATTACATCCTTTTCCTCCACAAAGCTCATTTCCAGGTCCAGTTGGGTGAATTCCGGCTGTCTGTCACCCCTTTGGTCCTCATCGCGGAAACAGCGGGCGATTTGAAAGTACTTATCAAAACCCGAGATCATCAGCATTTGTTTGAGCTGTTGCGGACTTTGTGGGAGCACGAAGAATTTACCAGGGTAAAGGCGGGATGGCACCAGATATTCACGACTTCCTTCAGGAGTTCCTTTTATAAGGATTGGTGTTTCAATTTCTAAAAATTCCTCTTTATCCAGAAAATCCCGTATCTCTTTGATCATTTTGTGCCGAAGGATTATATTGTCCTTCATTCTGTCGTGGCGCAGGTCCAGATATCGGTATTTGAGCCTTAATTCTTCGCCAACCGGTTTTTCCTGATTGATTTCAAAGGGGGGAGTCTGAGACTCGTTTAATACTTCAGCCTCATCTATGTAAACTTCGATCTCTCCGGTTTTGAGATTCTTGTTTTCCTGCCCATTCATTCTGGGCCGCACTTCACCGGTAACCCTTAATACAAATTCCGGGCGTACTTTTTCGGCTATCTCCCAGCTTTTTTTATCGAATTCAGGATCAAAAACTATCTGAGTCAGCCCATAGCGGTCCCTGATATCAATAAAAATCACACCGCCATGATCGCGCCTTCTATGAACCCATCCGCTTAATGTGATGGTTTTTCCTTTGTCCGATAATGTAAGTTCTCCACAGGTATTAGTTCGGAACATTTTTTTAATGTTTAACGTCTCGGTTATTCTAGTCAAAAAGCAGGACGTAAGCAACCTTAGTCCTTAACCTCAATTCCCAAAATACTCTCAAGCTGAGAAGCAGTGATAGGTCCTTTTCTGACAACTCGAATCCTGTCACCATCTGCCTGTATAACAGTTGAAGCCATGTTATTGCGCGTGATTTTTCCTTCAAAAACCAGGTCAGGCTGCTCTTTTTGGCCTTTAAAACTCTCCATTATATCCTTGCAGCTAAAGCATAACGGTTCACCGGAAGAGTTGGCACTTGTGGTAATTAAAGGCCCGCCGAATGCCCGAAGCAGATCCTGCGTGGAGTCATGCATGGGAACTCTGATGCCGATTAAAGAGTTTTCCGGGAAATAAAAATCCGGAATTGCAGGTCCTTTGGGAAGTAATAAAGTCACGGCGCTAGGGAATAGCTTGTAAACCACAAATTTACTGAATTCATCCAGTATCACATATTTATCAATTTTCAGCTGTTCCGGGACAGATAGCATAATGCTCATAGGCTTATTAAAATCCCTTCCTTTAATAGCCTGCACCTTCTTAACAGCATGCGGATTCATCATATCTGCAGCCAGCCCATAACAAGTGTCGGTAGGATGCGCAATAACACCGCCATTTTTCAGAATAGTTACGGCTTCCTGCAATGTGTCCGGATTGAATGGAACGATTTTCATAACGATACGAAGATACAATAAAATAAAGACGAAGAAAATGTAATATCATTTCGTCATTCCGTAACTAAAATATTAAGGTGTGAGAGATGGTTTTGTGGAACCCATCCCTCACATCGATAGATGTTGGGTGGGTTACCAGTTACCTGGCCAGCTTTTCTGACAAACACTGGAACACAACTGACAAGGTGTACACTATGGTGCGGCCGCCAGCAGGATCCACGGAGAGGAGCATGGAATCCATCCACGCCTTACTCTCTTTGTCGTAGTCGAAGTTCCACATGCGCTCAACTTCAGCGATCAGCCGGTCTTCGTCTGCTTTTACGGCGTTCTTGGCATTTACTCGGTTGAGCAGGCCATGCACATTGCGGAGTTCGGTGTCGCTCAGGTCGTATGTCTGTAGGAAGTCGTCGGAGAGCCTCTGAAAGCTCTTACTGAGCTTCTTTACTGCGTCCGGCTTCATGCGAGCGCTGAGCTGTCTGACGAGTTTGTCAGCATTCGATCGGTACTGTTGTTTGATGTAGAACCGACTCAGGACTTGCGCCTTCATCGTCAACACCTTCTCGTCCTGCAGCCGTTCGGCAAGGATGTAGCCAGGGCGTCCCCAGTCGGGGTGGGCAAGCTCCATCAGTCTCAGAATGGCGATGTCTCGAACGACAAATTGGACATTGAAGTACTCGGGGTTTTTGGCCAGTTCGATCGCGATCTCCTCAATCACGTCATCGGCCATGAAGTTCGGGGTGGAGCGGCAGCTTGCCACTGCCATTACGACGGCGATCCAAATGATAAGTGCGCGCATACTAGCCTCCTTCGAAAAGTTGGGGGTAATAAACCATCTCACGCCTCAATATTTTAAGCTGAATTACTAAGGAACATTAGGAGTTTTATTTTACTAACTTTATGCAATTTTGTCAACCCCTATTGAAAAATCATTTTAAATCCACTACACTTATCTGGAAAATGAATAAGACTATTAAGAAAATATTACTGCTCGGCTCAGGCGCCTTGAAAATAGGTGAGGCGGGTGAGTTTGATTATTCCGGTTCTCAGGCCATCAAGGCTTTTAAAGAAGAGGGGGCGAAGGTAATCCTCATCAACCCCAACATCGCCACAAATCAAACCAGCAAAGGGCTGGCAGATAAGATATATTTCCTCCCAGTTACTCCCTATTTTGTGGAGCAGGTGATAAAAAAGGAAAAACCCGACGCCATAGCGCTCAGTTTTGGCGGCCAGACAGCTCTTAATTGCGGTGTTGCATTATTTGAAGGCGGGATTCTAAAGAAGCATCGGGTCAAAGTACTTGGAACGCCTGTTAAATCCATTCAGCTCACAGAAGACCGTCAGCTGTTTAAAGACACTTTGAATGAGATCGGAATCATATCACCCAAAAGTGTAGCCTGCACTACTACTGAACAAACCAAAAAAGCAGCTCAGAAGATAGGTTACCCGGTTATGATCCGCGCGGCATTTGCATTGGGAGGTCTTGGATCCGGAGTCGCCAAAAATCCAAAAGAACTGAATACAGTTATTAAAAAAGCCTTTGCCGCTTCCCCGCAAGTATTGATCGAAGAATATTTAAAAGGCTGGAAGGAAATCGAATATGAAGTGGTCCGTGACAGCAAAGACAACTGTATCACGGTCTGTAATATGGAAAATTTTGATCCTCTGGGCATACATACCGGCGAATCCATTGTAATAGCGCCAAGCCAGACCCTTACCAATCACGAATACCAAAAACTTCGTAATATCGCTATCAAAGTCATACGTCATTTGGGAATTGTGGGCGAATGCAATATTCAGTACGCCCTGGATCCGAAATCCGATGATTATAGGGTGATCGAAGTCAACGCACGCCTGTCCCGCTCCTCCGCATTGGCTTCCAAGGCAACAGGTTATCCGCTTGCGTATGTGGCGGCCAAGCTTGGACTGGGATTCGGTCTTACTGAACTTAGAAATGCAGTGACTCAAAAAACCTCTGCCTGCTTTGAGCCGGCATTAGATTATGTGGCGCTTAAAATCCCGCGCTGGGATTTAAATAAATTCCGAAAGGTAAGCGAAGAAATCACGACGGAAATGAAATCAGTAGGAGAGGTGATGGCACTCGGGCGTAATTTTGAAGAAGTGCTGCAAAAAGGTCTTCGTATGATACAGATTGGCGCTTATGGTCTGGAGCCTGACATGTTTGAATTCAAAAATCTGGAAGAGGCAATTGAAATCCCGACTCCCCGCCGTCCGTTTGCCTTGGCGCAAGCCATCGACAAAGGATATTCAGTTGAAAAATTATACAAACTTACCGGCATCGATCCATGGTTTTTGCATAAAATCAAAAACATCCGGAAAGTCGCCAAAAAGGTAAAAAAAGCCAAAACCCTCACCAATATTTCCGAAGACTTGATGCGCACGACCAAAAAAGCCGGTTTTTCCGATAAGCAAATCGCCCGGATACTAAAAGATCATGAATACAAAGTACGCGAATATCGAAAAAAACTAGGCGTTATTCCTGTTGTAAAACAGATCGACACGCTCGCTGCCGAATTTCCTGCCAGAACCAACTATCTTTACCTTACTTATTGGGGCGATAAGAACGACATAAATCACAAATCACAAATCACAAATCACAAATCTAAAAAGGCAATAGTTTTGGGGTCGGGACCATACTGCATCGGTTCCTCTGTCGAATTTGATTGGTGCTGTGTAAATGCGGTTAAAACTCTGCATAAAAAAGGGTATGAATCTATTATGATAAATTACAATCCCGAAACGGTCAGTACGGATTTTGACGAATCCGACAATCTTTATTTTGATGAGCTGAGCCTGGAGCGGGTTCTGGATATTTACGATAAGGAAAAACCCGATGGCACAGTGGTTTCCATGGGCGGGCAGATACCGAATAATCTGGCACTCAAATTGGACCGCGAGGGCGTAAAGATCATGGGAACTTCAGTAAAAGACATTGATCGTGCGGAATCCCGCGACAAATTTTCTGCATTACTGGATGAACTCAAAGTCGATCAGCCAGAATGGAAAGCGTTTACCAAAATCGAAGATGCTTACAAGTTTGCCGACAGAGTCGGTTATCCTGTGCTCGTCCGGCCTAGTTACGTTCTCTCCGGTGCGGCGATGAGCGTGGCTCACACTCACGAAGAACTTCAGGACTTCCTCGGCAAAGCTGTTCGTGTGAATACAGAAGCACCGGTGGTGATTAGTAAATTTATGGTCGGCGCACGTGAGATTGAAATGGACGCGGTAGCTTCTAAAGGGAAAGTAATCATCTATGCCATCAGTGAACATGTAGAAGATGCTGGCGTACATAGCGGAGATGCCACCATTGTTCTTCCTCCGCAACGCACCTATCTGGAAACTCTGCGTCGTGTTAAAAAAATAGGTAAATCCATTGCTAAGTCACTCAAAATAACCGGCCCATTCAACATCCAGTTTCTGGCCAAAGACAACCGTATTAAAGTGATTGAATGCAATCTTCGCGCAAGCCGTTCATTCCCGTTTGTTTCCAAAGTTACCAAATACAACTTTATCGAGATAGCAACTAAGGCCATGGTCGGCGATGTAGATAAGAAAGCCCGCTATCAGACAGTTGACCTTGATTATGTGGGCGTGAAATTTCCTCAGTTTAGCTTTCCACGGCTCAAAGGCGCCGATCCGGTTTTAGGAGTGGAAATGGCTAGTACTGGTGAGGTGGCATGTTTTGGAAATGATCTGGAATCCGCTTTCTTAAAATCCTATCTGGCTGTGGGGTATAAAATTCCCAAAAAGAACATCCTTCTTTCTATTGGCCAGATGAAAGATAAGATAGGTATGCTGGAGACTTGCCGTTTACTATCGAAACTGAAGTACAACCTGTTTGCTACCAAGGGTACTGCTAATTTTTTAAAGGAAAACAACATTAAAGTCACAAAACTACACAAGGTTTCCACCAAAAAAAGCCCGAATATTTCTGAATATGTCAAAAACGGCAAAATCGATTTGGCAATTGTCATTCCTACCAAATACGCACACGATGAAGTGACCGATGGCTACCACATTCGACGAAACGCTGTAGACCAGAACATCCCGTTACTTACCAACGTCCAGTTCGCCAAAGCCCTTATCCGTTCTATCGAGAAATACAAGATAGAGGATTTGGAGATTAAGGATTGGGAGGAGTATAGGAATTGAGATTTGTGATTTTTGATTTCAGATTTAAATCACAATTCGCAAATCACAAATCAGAATTCTACGTAAGTAGCTCCTTCACCACCTTATTAACCAGTCCAAATGGGGCTTTTTATTGACAAATTTTTTAAAATGTATTAAAATTGCAACCTTTATAACCTAAAGTTGCCTTTAGTATGGAATTTAATACAAAAGAAGTCCCATTGATGAATGGCTTAAAACACTATGTGCCCCCCCTTCCTAAAGACGCTAAGAAGCCAAACAACATTCCTATAGATTATTTTGAAAGGAGGGCAGAAGAAATTTATAGAGCTTTGAGAAAAAGAATTAAGGAAGTTACTCGAAGCGGCCACAATCAGTCCGATCAAGAGCGGGAATTAGAAGATTTGAAGAAACTTAAAGATGATGTTATGGCTTGTCTTGCGACTACTAAATTTGATGTAATCAGAAGTCGGGGTGTACTCAATGCGACGTGCGGAGAGCTTCATACAGGGCCAATCATTTCTTACAAAAAGCGCAAGGAAAAATTAAAATCTATTATTACTCAGTTAACACATATATTGGAAATCGAACGTCAGGCTATTAATGAAATTTTTAATTTACCAGAGAAATTTGAACCTCAAAACGGTGATTTGGACAAACCTGCTGAAAAGGTAGTCATTCATCTAAGCCCAGAGGAAAAAAGCAGATGCGAAACAGAAGCTTTTTTCAGGCGGGCTCAAAAAAATCCGGAACGTTATTTGCAATTAGAAAAATTATATGAAGTCTTTTTAGCTGAATTAAATAAAATCATTGATCAGTTAAGACCCCTTGAAAATTTACAAAAGGAATTGAAACAGCATTTTAATGAAATTAAGCACAAAAAAGAAAAAGCCAGAGACAACATTATTGGAGCTCAGGAAAAAACGCCCGAAATTAAAAATACACTTAAGGCTGTGCCAACCACACAGAGCCTAGAGGGTTTACCGCAAAACTTACGAGACGCCACTTTGGCCGTTTACAGAAGCTACACCCTTCTTTTTCTGCCTGTGCGCGATTTTAAAAAAGCGTGCGATCAAACAAGAGAGGTCATCCGCCGATTTATGAAAGACAAAGAAGCTTTTCAGGCAGTCTTGTCAGATAATAAACTGAATTTTCTTTTAGATTATCCGTCGGCAAAAACCTTTTTCGGAGAAAGATATGGCCATTTTATGAAACTTAAAACTATTTTTGAAGAATTGGTACAGGAAATAGAAGAGGCCTCAAAAGTAGTTGATAGTTCTGAAAAAGAGATCGATTCTTTGCTTAAAAAGCCGAATCTCAAAAACACGCTTTCTAAAATCATCCCTTTTGTTAATGAGGGGTTTATCCTTGTTATGCAGCAATTATTTGAATCCGATTCTGGTGAATTAAAGAGTACAGGGAAAAAAGAGGAAGCTGAGGAAGGTACTGAGACAAAAGCAAGAGAAGAAGAAGGCGCTGAACAAAAAAAGAAAAAAGGCCGCCGATATAAATGGGACAAAATGAATCCGGATGAACGATGTGCGGAAATCAAGCAGAGGCTTTTTAACAATTGGAAGATGATTCAATATGTCGTTGAGCATGGTCGATGGGGAGACCTTCGTTTAATTTTAGAAAGAATGAAAGACCAGGATTTGCGCGATTTAAGACTTTCCAAGTCTTGTTTCGGCAACGAAACAGCTCCTTATAAAACAAGAAAGGAATTGTTCCAAAATGTGTTCCCAGAGGCTTATGAAGAAGGAATTTCCAGTGATTTTCCTGATCAGGTGAACTTGGAAGGGAAATTTTTTTGGTCTGACACGGAACGTCGGGGAGTGCGGGATGAGGTTAAAAATCGTTTATTTAAAGGCTGGCCTCTGATTCGCGATCTGGATACTGAAGAACGATATGCAGAAATTGCCGAGCTCCTTAAATTTATTAATGTCGGTGAAATTAGCACTCATTTTAAATTAGGAGCTTCTTGCATTGGAGGAAAAAATGCACCCTACACAGACATAGAAGAGCTTGTAGATGATATTTGGCCAGGGGATTCTCAAGAAGAAGAATCAGAATAAATGGGTGATTAAAGAGAATTACCCCAACAACTCCTTCACCACCTTATTCACCATGCCGCCATCGGCCTGGCCTTTTAGCTTGCCCATAACTGCCCCCATCACCTTGCCAAAATCTTGCGCCCCGGCAGGTTTAACCTGGTCGATTACTTCCTGAACGATTTTTTTAACTTCATCTTCTCCCATCTGTTCTGGCATGTATTTTTCCAGGATCTTGATTTCATCCAGTTCTTTTTGGGCAGACTCCTTATTTCCGCCTTTTTCAAAGCCTTCTGAGGCCTCTTTGCGCTGTTTGATTCCTTTCTTTACCAAATCCACCACCACTTCATCTGTGGCCTCCATATCCGCACCGCTGACTTCGTAATTCATAATGGCGGCCTTGAGCATACGGAGCGTGCTCAGCTTAAGTTCTTCTTTTGCCTTCATTGCTTCCGTGAGATCGGCGATGATTTGATCTTTTAGCGTCATTTTTTTATGAGTTAATTTCTATAACATTTGATTTTTTGATTTGGTTATCGTTTATCGTATCTCGATGCTCGATCGAGCTTCGTGTTACGAGTTACGATAGCCGTTTTGCCCGCCAAAGGCGGTTTCAAATGTTAAATGTCAAATGTCATTTTTGATAAACCTTACACCTCAAATGTGCTCCGGAGCCTCTCAGTTTCAGCGCCTTATCCAGTCTGTCAAAAGCTGAGATATAAGCCGCTTCACGCATTGTGCATTTGTGTTCATTCTGAAAGTCTAAAATGCGTACCAAAGCTTCAATCATGGAGCGTTTCAGCTTTACCTCCACCTCTTCAAGCGGCCAGTAATAAGCCTGCTGGTTTTGCAGCCATTCAAAGTAAGAAACGGTTACTCCACCGGCATTGGCCAGGATATCGGGAATGATTACCACACCCTTTCCGCTTAAATATTCATCGGCTTCAGCTGTAGTTGGACCGTTGGCCAGCTCCAGGATAATCTTGGCATTGATGTTTTTCACGTTAGCTTCGGTTACCTGGTTTTCCATGGCGGCCAGCACCAGGATATCGCAGGGTTTTTCCAAAATTTCCATTGGCTTAACCACTTTTCCTTCATCACAGTTTGTGACAGATCCTTTTTCTTTTTTATCTTTAATAATGCAGAATGGATCCATACCCTTTTCATTGTAAAGGCCACCTTTACTGTCGCTTACACCAACAATAGTAAAGCCCATGCCATGAAGGATTTCGGCGGCAAAACTACCCGCGTTTCCGAAGCCCTGAACAATTACTTTGGTTCCTTCTGCTTTCAGGTCATGCCGTTTCATATATTCTTCAAGTACATACGCGCCTCCCTGGGCTGTGGCCGTATTCCGTCCTAGCGATCCGCCCACTTCAACGGGTTTTCCGGTGACTACACCGGGGCTGTATTGATTCACCAGTCGGCTGTATTCATCCATAAACCAAGCCATCATTTGGGCATTGGTATACATATCAGGCGCAGGAATATCGTGATTGGGACCGATAATCTGATAAACGGCTTGTACGTATTTTCGTGTTAAGCGTTCCAGCTCACCCTCGCTCATTTCTTTGGCATTACAGCACACACCGCCTTTCCCACCACCGTACGGAATGCCGGCAACAGCACATTTAAAACTCATTTCTGTGGCAAGCGCTTTTATTTCATCCAGATTAACATCGGGAAGGTAGCGAAAACCTCCTTTAAAAGGTCCGCGAAGTTCGGAATGCTGAACGCGGTAAGCTTCAAAATATTCCATGTGCCCGTCATCCATACGCACCGGCAGGGTGACCATTAATGTTTTTTGCGGATGAGAAAGTGTGCCGAGAGTTTCGGGGTCCAGATGCATGATCTTGGCCGCCTTGTTCATATTTTTAAGGGTATTTTCGTAGAAATTCATAATATTGTAGAACTAAGGAATAAGGACTAAGAACTAAGTGCGATTTATTTTACACCAAAAATACAAAAAATGGTCTTTAAAGAATTAGGTAATGTTTTAAAACTAATTCTTAGTCCTTAGTTCATAGTCCTTATTCCTTAAGAATGCGTGGGATTCGTTCATTGATCCGCGTTGTCACCTCATAATTAATGGTTTGGCTTTGTTCACCGACTTCTTCAGCAGAAATTTCTTCCTTTCCCTGTTTGCCGATTAATACTGCTTCATCTTCCAGTTTTACATTTGGGATGTCCGTTATATCCACCATAATCATATTCATGCATACACGGCCTATAACAGGTGCCTTTTTTCCTCGAATCAGTACATGTCCGCGACTGCTTAAAAGCCGGACAAACCCATCGTAATAACCAACCGGCAGAACAGCAATTTTGCCGTTTCTCGGCATTTCATAAGTACAGCCATAACCGATCAGAGAACCCTTTTTCACCTCCTTTACCTGAGCCACCACAGTTTTCCAGGCCAGTGCGGGCTTAAGGGTAATATCGATGTCTGCACGCTTAGCGGCCATTTCTGTTTTTTCACTGGGCCACAGGCCATAATTGCCGATTCCCGTCCGCACAAAGTTAAAATAAGCTTCCGGAAGCAATATAGTGGCCGCGGTATTGGCGCAATGGCGGTAATGAGGCGCGTGGCCGTTCTGCTCCAGTAATCGTATCGCTTTTTTAAACTCTTTTAACTGGTAAAGGGCGTATTTGTGGTTAATACGGTCTTCCAGATTGGCAAAATGCGTAGAAACCCCCTTTAATATAAGTTGCGGGTGTTGTTGTAGCTGCTGGATGAAATCGGGCAAATCTTTTAGCTCAATTCCCTGGCGGTGGTTTCCGGTTTCGATCTTCAGATGAATACCAACCTTTTTACCTATTTTTCCCAATTTTTTTACGGTTTCCAGATTATAAACTACCAGTTCAGTATTAGTCGGCAGATCAGAGAGATCGGAAAGGGGAGTATAGCCGATGATCAGAATAGGCGTCTTTATGTCAGCCTTTCTTAAAACCTCAGCTTCATATAAAGCATTCACACATAAATAATCAGCATTCTGTTTCTCAAATACTCTGGCACATTCAACAAGTCCATGCCCGTAAGCATTGGCTTTCACAGTCGGCGCCAGAACAACATCTTTCCCAACCAAATTACGGAAAGTTTTGAAGTTATGAACCAAAGCTGATTCGCTGATTTCTACCCAAGTTAAATTCATAGGACTAAGAAATAAGGACTATGGACTAAGCATAATAAAAAAAAGACCAAGTTACAACTTAGTCCTTAGTTCCTAGTCCTTAGTCCTGCTATTTAGATGCAATAGCGGTATCTCCTCTTATAAACATCGGCGTATCGGTTTTGACCATTCGCTGGATTTTCGGATCATTCTGAATACTGGCGAGAGCCTGAACGCGGGCGATTTCCATATCCCAGACTTCATTTTCTGTAAGCAGCTGGGAGCGTTCTATTTCAAAGTTCTTTAAAGCATAGCCCTTAGTGGCATTTCGATTTGAATTGGCGAGGTATGCAAGGCTTATAAATGCTACAAGAGCAATAATTACAAATACAAGCGCATTGACACCCACCTCAACTTTGTGAGACAGAGGATCTCTTCGCACTTTTGTTGGGTTATGTTCTATATAAAGTGCTGCGGACATAAAATTATGTGTTTGTGTTGGGCAGTTGAGATTAATCATAATCGCTCAGCCACCCGCAATTTCGCACTACGCGAACGCGGGTTCTGGTCGACCTCAATACCTGTTGGTATTATAGGCCGTTTGGTTAAGAGATAAAGTTTTTTTTGAAAATCGCATTGACAGAGAGGTAATTCCTTTGGGCAGATACAATCCTTTGTGTAGTACCTGAAAATGTTTTTAACGATACGGTCTTCGAGCGAATGGTAGGAGATAACGGCAATCCGGCCCTTTGGCTTAAGCACATCAATGGCCTGATGAAGCGCCTCAACCAGTACCTCCAGTTCACGGTTTACATAAATTCTTAGCGCCTGGAAGGTTAGGGTGGCGGGATGATGGCCGATTTTTCCTTTAGTGGTAGCTTTGATTATTTCGGCTAATTGCAATGTGTTTGTGATGGGGTGCTTTTTACGTTCATTTACGATGGCTTTTGCGATGACTCTAGACCTCCTTTCTTCGCCATATTCGTAAATCAGATCAGCCAATTTCTTTTCGTTATAGGTGTTTATGACCATTTGAGCTGTTAATTCCTGATTTTGGTCATAACGCATATCCAGTGGTCCTTCCTTCTGGAATGAGAAGCCGCGTTCGGAAAAATCTATATGAGGTGACGAAAGTCCTAAATCAAATAAAATCACATCAGGAGCTCCAAATTTGTGATTTGAGATTTGTGATTTGAGATTTTCAAAATTTGAATGAACGTAAGTAACTTGTTTTTCAAATTTTTTAAGATTTTGCTTAGCTTTTTTCAGATTTTCAGCATCCTGATCAAAAGCCATTAATTTACCTTTAGGGCCAATCTTTTTTAAGATGGCTTCACTATGGCCGCCTAGCCCCAGGGTGCAATCCACCACTTTATTACCTGCTCGAAGATTTAAAAGATCAAGGGTTTCACTCAGAAGCACAGGTGTATGTTCTGATTTGGACATTTTTATTAGTCTTAAGGCTCTAGAAAATTAGCGGTGCCTTTGCAGTCGGAATTTACAGTGCATGGAAAGCGTGGTTTTTGTAGAACGCCATGATTTAGTTCTACCTTCAAAACGCTGACCATTTCTTCGAACCGCAGACAAGCACTTCATTTTGCTTACTTTTGGCCGTATAATTTTTGTATTCGAAGCCATTTTTTAAAGGTTTATATTTTTCTATGTTTTCCGCTTACATTAACAATTTAAGCTGTATACATTTTTTGGTCAATGACAAATTTTGTGTTCAACCTTTGACACCTTGTCCACGTTGTATACATTTTTGGTTCAAGAAAGCGAAAAAGGGGAAATTGGACAAGGGAATAAAGGGCTTTAAATTAGATTGACAAAATGTAGTAAATATTATAAAATTTATAGCCTATTGTTGTGATTAGAGATTATGCTTTATATCTCCTCAATTGTTCCTTGAAACCATAGTTTTTGTACTGGGTCACCCCTTATCAAATTTTCACTGATAAATATTGAAGTGCGAAGTTTGATAGGACGGATTCTCCCGGTACAAATAAGATCTATTTAATATAAGAACGAGAGTAATAAGTTTACAAAAACCTAATCTAAGAGGAGGAAGATAGATGAACAAACCAACCACGAAAGAGGTGAAAGTCATGAAGCGCATCAGTTTTTTCATTTTTGCTCTGCTGGTCGCAATTGCCGGTTGCGGAGGTACAAATCCTCCTGGTATCGCACAATGCGATACCAACGAAGACTGCACCCTTGGGTGCGACGGCTATGACAGCTCCATCTGTTCAATCGACGGCATCTGCTTCTGCAGTGATGCCATTCCAAACACTCGTTGCGATCGCGACGAGGACTGCGCCGAGAATTGCTTGGCGTACGACTCCCACAGTTGTTCTGGCGGTATCTGTTACTGCCA
>SDBT01003629.1_pt1 | contig 26555 bp, 31 predicted proteins | sample 2277101 | NCBI WGS metagenome assembly SDBT01 (sample SAMN10404973, study PRJNA504765) | marine sediment metagenome | isolation source: marine sediment core GS10_PC15, 103 cmbsf | place: Arctic Ocean: Southern Knipovich Ridge | collected 2010 | reverse complement strand
CGCGTCGACCTGCTGGAGATCGGCTATCGCGTATGGGACGTCATGACCGAAGTTGAAGTTGCCCGTAAGGACGGTCAGTCCTTCAAGCGAATCAAACCAGGCAGCGGCGTATCGTTTCCGCTGGCCGACGGTAAGGAGATGCACCTGGACTTCACCGTCGTCTGGGGAATCTTCCCGGAAGACGCGCCACGCATCCTCAGGGAGTACGGTACCGTCGCGATGGTCGAAGAGAAGATCATCGAACCGCAGGTGCTCAGTATCTGCAAGAACGCCGGTTCCAACCTGACTACCCAGGAATTCATCGAAGGCGTGACCCGCGAGAAGTTCCAGCAGGAGGTAACTACCTCGCTGCAGGCAATGGGCAAGCAGAAGGGTATTCACTTCCTGATCGCGCTGGTCAGGGGCTTCCACCCTGCCGAGGATATCAAGAAAACGATCCAGGCCAGAATGATCGCCGAGGAAGAGAAAATCACCCTCGCAATCGAGCAGCAGCGTGACGTGGTAGCCGCCAATCTGGAAAAGGCTGCCCGACGGGTTGAAGTGGCCGTGCGCGACTTCGACGCCGAGACCGAAGCACTCGTCAAGGAAGAACTCGAACAAGGCAACAAGAACGCCGCCGAAACCAAAGCCCATGCCAACCGGACCGTGGCGGGGCTTCACAGAGAGGCTGCCGAGATCAACGCAAAGGTTATCAAGATACTCGGTCAGGCCAACGCCGACGTTATCGAGGCTATGAAGCAGGCCGAGGCCAAGCGCCTTGAACTTCTGGTCGCAGCCTACGGCGGACCTTCACCGTACAACATGGCTACCTTCGCCGAGAGCCTGCCCGACGATATCAATATCGAGTTCCGCTATGCGGGGCAGGGCACGTTCTGGACCGATACGAAGTCCTCACATGCCGATCTTGCCGCCAAGAAAATCCTGAGCGAGTCGGACCAGGAGGACGAAGACCTGTAACAGGCCGGCTATGGGTGTCGCTGAAGCGGATTTAGACGCATGCCAAACGGCTGCGATGTCGTATAATATATGTAGATGTAGGAAAACGTCGCTGCGGGTGTTGTGGGCTTGGATTTAGACGCATGCCAGAGCGACCCAGTGTCGTATGATGTATGTAGAAAAATGTAGAAAAACACCGAATGTTCATCCGGGGGCGAATTGGTATCGACCGGACGATACGAGGTGTTGGTTGCGTGCCGAGGTTCCAAGGCGGCCTCGTTAAACACCTTGGAAAATGTTACATGCCAATAACCAAATGGCAATGGCTGCCTAATTGAGTGGCCCGTCCCCCAGGGCTTTGCCCGCGGGCTCTGGGAGGACGACGAACTGTGGGCTTGCTGCTCGGGAGTTGCCCGGTTACCCGAGCGGGACTTTGGTTGGGCTGGCCGAGACGAACCGTGTCGCAAGCGGGTCTGACCGGCGAGAAACAAAACTGCGACTATGCACGTAGACGCCGACACTGAAACGTCACGGGACGCGGGTTCGATTCCCGCCGCCTCCATCCAAAACCCCTGTTTTTATTGGGGTTTTTGCGCGCTCACTTCCCCCGTTCTGGCCTGAAATGGACAGTGATGGACGCTGAGAATCACGATTCAGGGCAATACTTTCATCGGCACTTGAAACCGGGCAATCATCCGTCCCCGTTTTCAGTGCGACGGTCTGCTCGCGGCTATCTTCGGGACGGCCTGAAAGACTTGGCAGGGTATCCACTGCTTTTGACGTATCCAGAATTCGCGGGTCCGTGTATATGCCCATCGTCAGCCGCATATCAGTATGCCGCATGAGTTCCATTGCTACGCGCGGCGCGACGCCTGCCTTGGCCAGCATCGTCCCGTAACTCACCCGCAGACCGTGGAAGTCAATCACTCGGCCAGCGCCGTCACTGTGCTTGATTCCGGCCCGCTCCAAATCCCGCTTGAACGTCGCCATCTTCGGAACCGAGCCAAATACTTTATCTGTCGGCTTGGCGTCAGTGGGCATGATCGCACGGAGTTCATCAGCTATATCATCCCGCAGGGGAAGGGTGTCTGCGCGTCTGGCCTTGGTTGTGGACGCTCTGAGGGCTATATACGGCGTTTTCTCGTCAGGGCCGATACGCACGTCGCCCCATTGAAGCTGGTTTATCTCTGATCGCCTCAACCCGGTATTCAGGGCGAACAGATAGATCAGCCTGCGCGGTCCTGCATGTTCCAGCAAACGCCGGGATTCCTCAATCGTCAAGGCCCGCCGCTCATAGACTTTTTCTACATGCTCGATCTTTGAAACGCTGGCCAGCGGGTTGCCTGCAAGACGGCTATTGCTCACGCACCAATTGCAGAACGATTTTGCCACGGCGAGATATTCATTCTGCGTCTTGGCTGCAAGACCGTCGCGTTTCAGACTCGCAAGATAACGGCTCATGGAATCAGGCGAGATATGCCGGAGCGTGTCCCATCCGCAGCCGTTTGTGATATTGCCCAGCCGGGTCTTGACCAACTCGTAGTGTTTTCCTGATCGGCCTGCCCGTTCAAGGTCCGCAACGTAGGCCGCTATATGGTCGGGCAGTGGGGCGGTAAGCTGCTTTGAATCCACTATGAGCACACCGGCGGCAGCTTGCTGGGCTTCTTTCTCCAAGCGTGCTGCCTCTTGTTCCGTCGCCAGCTTGTCTTTGAAGCCTTTCTCACGCCGGATCGTCCCGTCTGGTAGTCTGTATTTCATCCACCAAGTGCTCTGTTGGCAGACCATGCGCTCACCCTTGGCGGTTTGCTTGATCGGGCGGACCTGCTTCTTACCCTTTCCGTCCACATAGCGCGCCGCAGGGTATCCATGCAGCTTGCACCGCTCTGCATTCTCTGGAATCGCGGCGGTGTACTTGGGCTTATATACGCTCGACATTCTGTTACCTGCCTTTCTGTTTTTTCCGACGGCATTCGATACCAAAGTAAGCAGCCAGCTTTTCAGCCAGGTCCAGACGCAGGGATTGCTTGCCCTGTAGGAATCTGACCAGGCAAGGATTCTTTACTCCCGTTGCCCGCTCAACGGCGCGGAGCGAATCGGCTTCTGAGAGCGCCTGTTTCAGTAATGTAGTCATCGTGCTTTTGCCTGTCTTTGTCATCTGCTAGTTATTATTAGCATATCGGCACGCCTGAGTCAAGCACAGTCATCAGTTTTTTTGAAAACAATCACATGGCAGAATTCCCTAAGTCTGCGGACCATCGGAGCGCCTCTGTCATTGGAAGCCTTGGTTTCCATGTCTCTCCCAGTCATGTTCGAGGTAACGATGATTGGCAGGAGGTTGGCCGGTCTCCGCTCGATCAAGGTAAACAATTCCGCTTCGGCTCGTTCGGTGAAGGGAATCTTGCCCATGTCATCAAGGAAAACGATCTCGACCTTGGCCAAGTTCTTCGCCCAATCCTCTCCGGTTCCATTGCGGAAGCGAGTCGCAACTTCGTGGCCGAAAGCGGCACAATCAAAACTGATTATTCGACGATCCTGCTCCAACAGCCGACGCAGCAGCAGATAGGCTGCCCGTGTTTTCCCGCTGCCGGTTGGACCGATCAGAAACAGGCCCTTTGGGCCATATTCCCAGCCAAGCACTTCGGCCAGTTTGTCCTGCGGTAAACGGGCAGGATCGGTCTGGCGATACAGAGGCGGACAAATCTCTTGCCATCTTTCCTTAAGTTGTGCTTGCTTACGGTGCTGAGTTTCTTCTTGTTCCTGTCTTTTCTGTTCTGCAAGGCATTCGGGGCATAGTGCCTTGTCAATCACCTTGCCCGAAGGAAAAGTAATAGTTTCAATCCAGTGTTCTTTCTGGCATTCAGGGCATGTTGCCAATGTCTTATTCTCAGAATCCGTTTGAGTAGTCATTTGATTGTCCTTTTCCGGCAGATGATTTGCCCCGCCAAGTGTTGATCTGGCTCGATAGCAGTCCAATTGAAGCCCGATCTTTTCCCCATGCATCGGCCAGCATGTTTCTAGCGGCTTGTTGGAGTTCCTCCAACGGCACAGACTGCAAGAGACGTTTGATAATCGTTCCGTCTTTACCGCCAGTGACGATGTACGGCCTGTCTAGTTTCTCGGCGTAGGTCTTGCAGAAGAAATCGAGAAAGGTCGTCACATCAGGGTTTGGCGTCGCTTTGCGACGCCCCTTATTGGAGTTCTTTGCTGGTGTACTTCCTTTGGGTACTTTGGGCGCATTTTTTGCGCTAGCCTTGCGCACCTTTTGCGCCAGTGGTGGCGCATTTTGTGCGCTAGCGCATTTCTTGCGCCTGTCATGGAGGGTGTAGAGATTCGTTCCGTCAGGACCACCTTTGCTTACTTTGTCGATCCACCCGACAGCTACAAGCTTATCTATCCCTTTTTGGATGGCTCGTCTTGAAAGCCCCGTGCGTTTCCGAAGCGCTTCAGGCCCAGGCCAAGCTTGCCTTTTGTCGCCACTCAGGTAACTTGAAAGCCCCAGATAGACCAGCTTGGCTGCAGCGCTGACAGCATTACTCGGCTCTGCCAAGAGTGCCTTTGGTGCAGAAGCATATTCGCCCGGTGTAAAAAGGCCGCTCATCACACGCCCTCCAGCCAGCGTAACACCTTCTCGCGCTTCCATCGCCTGCCTTTGAAACTGTCACCTGTGCCGGAGAGATTCAGGTCTGCCTGCGGCAGACGGCCAGAGGCCAAAAGCCTCTGCACCTGCTTAGTTGACGTTGAAAGCAGGTGAGCCAGTCCAGCCATGTCCAGAAATTCCGGCTGCCATGCTGGGGCAGTTGTGCGAGTATCAATCATTGTTTGCCCCCTTCTGGCGGCGATGAAATCGCACCGTAACGCCTAGCCGCTTCAGTTCCCGAACAGCTTTGGCTGCCAGTTCAAAGTCCTGTTTATTTCGCGCGCAGTCCAAAACTGCAAACCAAGCCGTCGGGCTTTCGGCGGCCTCACGTCGCGCTTTCTCATATTTGTCAGATTCCTGCATAAGCCATGTCTCCAGAATAGATGCTCTCTGTAGAATGGCCCTGTGTTGCCTACGTGTCGCCTTTCGGCGCGCGGTAAAGCCCCGAGTTTATTGAGAAATCTGCCCCTGAAGTGTCGCCTTTAGTGGTGAGTGGCGTTGCAGGCCTTACTTGTCCCAAGCGTCAACTGTTCCGTCTTCGCCGTTCTTTTCCCCGCGTGGGATATCTGACTTGGCCTGTTTTAGAATCTTCCTGGCCTTGACGAAGTCCGGCATCTTGTACAGGCTTGTCCTATTGCAGCCGACCGCTTCTGCAATCTGTGTATCGGTCCAGTCGGGATGCTGTATCAGCGTCGCGAGCGCTAACGCTCGCTTGCTCATAAGTTCCCCTTTGGGATTGTTGCCGGTTCTGTCCGGGGCAATGGCTTGCTGGCATAGGTTTGCCAGCAAACGGCAGGCCTGGGCCTCGATTCTTGCCAAGTCTCTAAAATCTCGTTCTTGAGCCTGTGGGTCCAACACAACAGATTGGCTGTCCTCATCGAAAGCGTCCTCATAGGTGTCCGTAAGCACTTTTAGAGTGTATAGCCGCCAAAATGCCCAGGCAGTGGTGAGAAGTCCCGACGGATTCGGCTCGGGTAGCTCTGGCACATATGGTGGGCGGAGGCCGCTTGACCCAAACACATTAGACGCCCGTCCTCCCCGTGATTGATATTCCCCGAGTTGTGAGCGAGCCTTGTCGATGTTCGGGAAGTCTGAAAGCTCTGCGGGCAACAGACCCACCTCGCCAAAACGCAGGAGCAGTCTTACAGCATCCATTTGAACCCGACGATGGCTGTCAAAACTTGGGATTGTGTCGCTGTTGGCTAACTTATTGAATTCAGTTGCAAGCGAGTTCCATCTTTCTGGCGGAATTGGCTTGATTGTCTTTGTCATGATCTTGCCCTTGCAGGTCGCCCACCGTCGCCGGGCTACCCTGTTACGAAGATATTACATGAAGAATCGTATCTCAGGAAGGATGATTACCCGATGCGAACAGTCCCGCCACTCAAGGGGCGGACCATTGAGGCGCAAAGTCGATGCTTTTCGTCATACAGCCCCAAGGGCTCAGGGCGACGAGCCAGATCCCCTCTGCAGCGAACAGGACAGCGAAGATACGTAGAACGTGCTTTTTCGGGATTTTAAGGCCCGATCTTTTTCCAGGCGGGTGATTGCTCGTATTCAGCGGGTTCGAGGCTTAGATTTCTTCCGAAGCTCCTGCCATGGCGGATTGTTTTGCTTTCTGGCGAGCGGCGGCGAGGCATTTGTGCCTTGGCCGAACCCTGCGAACTTGAAATGCCAATTTGGCAAGACTATCAGTGAATGTGTCAGCGATGCGAAATTCCATTGATACACCCTTGTTGCCCTTACGCAAACACGCCCTGGTCTTAGTGGTCTTTTCTGGCTGAGGCTGGCATGCTGAATCCTACTTCCTTTTTCCGTACCGCCAGCGAAGTTTACCACACTCGCATTGAACCCGTTTTTGGTTCGCTACGTTGGCCGACCATATGAACTTGCCACAAGATGTGCACTTAAAACAGCCGAGAGCCGCCTCGCAGGTATCGATAAGTTTGATTGCCTCCGAAGGCACGATATCGAACGTGTGCGATGCGCGATTGGCCCATGATACAAGCAGTTTGCTAGCTTCTTTGATCATGTCTAATCCAGCTACATAAACGGTATGGTTTTCGCCCTGCTGTATCTGAAAGCAAATCTCCCCATCAGAAACAAGTCGTTCCAAGAACTCATTTGCCATCCGCTTGTCGTTTTTGTCACCACGCAGAAAACGTAATCTGAGCTGCAGGCGCTCGGCGATGGCCGCAAGTTCGACGTCCATGATTTTGCGGGCATCACTCCCGGCCGCAGCCGGGTGATCGGCCGAGAGAGCCCGTGCATCGCCAAAGTTCGACGTCTTGTGCGACCAGCGAATCCCGATCTTGGGAGTTTTGTAAGGCAAGAGCCTCTTGAACTCCCATGACTTGCTGTCGAGTTGGGCGCGTAGGTCAGTATACCAATCGCGATCGTGAGTCAGGACAATCATCTGCCGCTGGCTGAATTCCTTCTCCAGAATCTCCGCAATCATGCCGCGGTGACCCCTGTCGAAGCTGACGATGACATCATCAAGAATGATGGGGCGGTCATTCTGTACTCCTTGCTTTGCCATTGCCAGAAAGATACACAAGCCCAAACTGTTTCTGTGACCCTCCGACAGGGTGAGTCGTGGAGAGTCTTGGTCAACGCCGTAAAATTTCAGGCCGATATCGATAGCCTTGTCTGAGTCATCGGGAAGATAAAGGTGAACATTCTCAATCTCCTCGCCTGGATGGAGGATGGTCCACATGGCCTGTATATCTGCTGAGATGTTGTTAATCGTATTCTCCGCCTGCGATCTGATTTCATCACGTGTGCCCTGCTCCAATGAGTTAATGAAGTCGATCAGAGCGTCGTCACGCTCCATGGCAACGGCCAGGGCCTTGGCTTCCATGACATCGCGAGCAACATCGGCTGTTTGTTTATCCACCGAGAGTTGCTGAGCGTCAGGTGGCGCGTCCTTGGAGGACGAGTTGGCGGCATCGATCAAGGGCTGTAGCTTTTTCTGCAGCGACTTCAAGTCTTGTTCTTCGCAACATACGCGGAGAGCTTCGGCATCAAGCTCGTCGAGGTAGGTAAAATCGTCGGCGACCGTTCCCTTCGAAAGCTCATTCCGCCACGAGTTTAGGTCCGACTTACTGAAAGTCGACTGCAGCGACTGTACTGTAGTACAAAGGGTTCCTATGGCTGTCTTGCGTGCTTCGAAAGTGGCGATGATGTCACGAAGGCTCTCTTGCTCGGCTGCAACGTGCCCCTGGAAGTCCTGGACTGGAATCGCGCGTCCGCAAGCAGGACATATCACCTCTGTCTCGCCCTTTAGCTTCTTTGCGAAAAGCGCCGTCGAGATAAGGACCTCCAGTTTCTCCGTTATCAACGGTTCAACCACTCCCGCCAACTTCCCGCTTGCTGCACGTACCGCATCGACGTGGCCCTTCAAATCAACTAATGCCGCATCTCTGAGAGCCACATATCGCCGTTGGTCGGCTGAGGACTTCTCGATTCGTGTGTTGATAGCCTGCTTCAGTTCCTTGCAACGGGTCATTGCATCTGTTGTAGCGGCCTTGCCTGGGCAGTACGTAACGTGCAGGTCCTTGATCTTCGCCAGAATCTGATCATCGGTGTCTGCATCAAAGGTCGCCTTTCGCTTTAATACGACTTCCATCAGTTTCTGTTTTGTTACCGAACGTTGCGATTGTTCCCCGACGGATTTCGCGATCTTTCGCAGGTTTTCTGCCGCCAATTCCATCGAGTGCAATCCGAGGAGAGGCAGTAACGCGGAATACTTGTCGCCTTTGGTGGACCGAATGAACTCGGCGACCTCACGCTGCCTCAGGACTGTACGCCGATATTCCCATGTATGCATCGCAACCGCCTTGGCTCCCGAGCTTGTGTGCGATCCGTCCTCTGCAATCTTGATCTCCAACTCTGAATCATCCTTGAACTTGATATTCAACCCGGACTGCTGGTTTGTCGGTCTGTGCGTGTTTACGATTGCCTTCTCTTGCTTTCGTCCACTGTATTCGTGCGCAAGGTGCTCGATTCTACCATCTTCGAGTACGAACTCGATGGCGTCTACGAAGCATGATTTACCGGAACCGTTGCTACCGTATACGACCATCGACTTGCAATTCGGAACGAGCGCAACCGGGTCGGCGGCGCCACGAAACCACGATAGTTGTATGGACTTGATCCTCATTATTTCTCGCCTGTCTCTTGTGATAGCGGAATCATGTCTCCGATCAAACCCTTCGCAGCGGCCGTGAGTTCGGTTTGGGTGAGTGGCCGGAGGGTTAGTTGTTCCCTGAGGATTCGTTCCATGCGAGTCACAACCAAACTGGTCAGTAAGGGCCGACCAGCTTTGGCTTGAGTGATTCTACTTCTGATCCAGTCACTTGTGGTCGACATGGTTCTTCCCTTCTGGCACGCTAAGCGTTTCGAATGCCACAGCCTTGTGGAAGGAACATCGTCCGGTGAACGTTGTCGGTATATCCGGGCCGATATCCAGAATTGAACAGATAGAGGGTCGAATGTGCTTGGCTGTTCATCGTGCACCCCTGAGGATGGCCTTGTCAGATCATGAAGTACCACGGCAATTCTCACCTGTCAGCAGACTGGTGTCAATCACCGCGTTTCGGAAGGCAGTACCCTTTGTCACATCACTGCGGATGCCGTACAATGCCGGCCGAAAGGGGCTGCACATGAATCGCTGGCAAGTCGGAGCAGTTTTGATGTTGCTCTTCGGGGCAATGGTTATCGGTTTCACGGCCTGGGCATTCGGCCCGGATGGCCCATGCGCCGGTCCTGGCTATTCTGAATGGCGGCGCGAGGCGCTGGCCAGAGAGCTATTCACTTACATTGCCGGTGCCGGCTGCGCCCTCACTGGGATTTCGATATTGAACAGGGAATCGATTGCGAAGCGAAGAAAATGAGGCTTTACACGCCTTATGATTGAGGAGGCTTGGGCTTACTCGTAGCCTGATTCGTAGCTATTCGGTCTAATATAGCCTTCTTGTACTGATCTTTCGCATTTAAGATTGAATTCTCAAAATCCTTCCGCGTTTCCTGCAGAAATGCATCTTCGATCCCGTCATCGACGCGCCTCTTGAAATATAGGATTACCGATATGCTTAGTACAACAAGCGTGACGGCGGCAAGAATCGTCGCCATGAACAAAGACTGCCGTTTGTAGGATGGAATCTCATGGAGGCTGGCGGCGATGTCCTCAACCTTATCCCCTACAAGCAGAGCGTCGGAAATGATCGGGCCACCCCAGGCGTTCGTCTGACTCTTGTCCCAAATGGCGGTTAGTGAAAACAGACTATGGGGACCCAGCGGCCTCTTATCCTTTCGCCCCAAGAAGGCAATTACAGCCTCTCCGTCCACACGGTCGCTTTGCTCCTTATCAAGTACCGTTAGTCCACGGGACTTGGCAAAGCTCACCTTCTTGCCAGGCGCCAATCCTAGTTCCAAGGTAACATCACTGGCTGATTTGTCGCCGAAATTCGCTACTGTGTATTGCCTGAGTTCGAGTCCGTTATCGGGCGAGATTGCTGAGACACGCCACGCCTTCGGCAGGCACGGATCTTCAGCGGCCAAGCCACTTATAAAGAGAAGGGCGGCAACAGTGAGCGGAGACAGTACGGCCAGAATATAGGTGCAGACATACTGTTTCATTTATTCGTATTATCCGAGTTGGTTTCCTCGGCAAGCCGAGGAATAATGAAGTGTTAGCTCGCCAGGGCCGGACAGACGTCGTAAAGATCATCGAAGAACTTAACCAGAGGCTTGCCCACCTCCGGCTTATTGAAATTGATTCTCGCCGGAACTTCGGGGTACCAATCACTGGCTATAAGTTCTGGCGCAATTTCCTCGTGATTCGCCTCTTGCCGGAAAGCTCTATCCCCAACCACTTGGAAGTGAGGAACGTCGCCGCCGAATTCGGTCGTTCCCGAAATGCGCATTTCGATCTTTCCGGCGTTGACGAGTTCCATCAAGCCAGGCGCCACCATCGAAGAGGTTTCATTCCAAAGCAACAGCTTTATCTTGCATGAATTGGGTTGGTCTGCGCACTGGCGGAGAAGATCGACTTGCTCCTCGCCGAAGAAGCTCTCAATAGCCGTGCCGCACAGCATGCGGATCGTCTCGCCGGTGGCGAGAGCATGGATGAACAGTTCCTTGAGAGATTCTTTCACCTGCCATGGGAATCTATTAGACAGTTCCTTGTCCTTCTTCCCCTCTCTCGCGGCACGCATTACCTTCTTGTATTCTTCGCGCTGTTGTGCGTCCGTCGGCATTCCCATCATCCACGCTCCTTAATTCATACGTTGTAAGACGCCAGCGGCTTATGCACTCGTGATTCCGCCACCCATGCAGCTACCTAGGCGTATAAGTTCGTGATCGTCAAACACTACTCTGAAACGTCACCAATTATCCCGGTGTAACCCCCCGCAGCCGCCTCATGGTGACAACGAAATGGGCCGCAAGAATGTTACACTTATCTTCACATCGTAGGCCGGTGTCAAGCGGATTTTAGATGGCCGCCGACCGGGTTGCCTTTAAAGCGGTGTGGGGAGATGGCCGGGCTACGGATGTACCCCGGATGCGGGTATGACAAAGGGCCGCCTCACTTAACTCTCCTCTCCTGCAGAACTGCAGGAAGTATCGCATATATAAGGACTTTTGTCAAGAGAGTTCTGTGTTATACACCCTATCCTCCCCCGTACAGAATCCCGGAGCCGCCCATAAATGCCGCATACAGCTATGGTCGTGAATGATCGCGAGCAAAAGCCCCTGTGCGGTAATTTCTCGGCGGTCTGGCATATTTTCGTAACACCCGCCCACGGCAGTTAAGCCTCAACGGGGATTGCGGCGGGCAGATTTCTTCTTCTTCTTTTTCTTCCCCTCTCCAGTGAGGTTCTTGTGTACGTCACGGAGATCCATCACGCCCTCAATAGGCACACCGCCTATGATTCCGCTGAGCATGATCTATTCTCCACGCCAGTTGGCAATGCGCCGTGTTAATGAAGAGAGGAGGTATTTAGTTTCTCTCCATTGGACATATTGAGCACGCACGCGCGTGAGGCGATGTAATCTTTGCGGCCTTACTACCTCCCTTTTTCAAAACGGCTCAATTCATCTTCTCCGACAGCAAAGCAGCGCATAAAAGGGCGGGCCTCGAAAGACCCGCCCGTGACTCTATCCATGTTATTGCGAAGTGAGGGCAGTTACGGAGTGGCTTTTACTTCGGATTCCTCTGGCAATGGTGGGGGTGAAGCGGCAACAGCAACCTCCGCCTTATCTGCCTTAGCCAGCTTCGCCGCTTCTTTCGCCTTCTTGGCTTCCTCTTTCGGGTCGATATGAACAACACCCTCGCCAGCTATCAGTAAGATGGATACGGAGTTCTCATACCCGCCGCCACGCCCGGAAATAGCGTCTACAGCAGTGCCAATGATTGGAACTAAGACATTGCCCCACAAAGCCCCGCTCAGCGTGTTTCGCAGCCGATAGTTAACTGTCTTAAAGCCGGGCTTCTTGAAAGTGACTGTCTTATCCCAACCCTTCCGAGCTACAGGCAGGACACAAGGCGTCTTGCCCATCGCCACACCATCCACCTCAACAGTCGCGCCGTCAGGCTCAGTGTTGAACGCAACCATCTGATTAGGACCATTGAAGATAGACGCACAGCCTGAAACCATGAACAATACCAGCGCACTTATCAGCACAGTATATCGATTCTGCATCATATTCTCCCGCGTATAGTCTGTTTGTATGATTCAGGGCGACTGTAGCCCTGTTGTTACCTGTGCGAATTTGAATAGCGGCGATTATAGAGCCGAATGCAACCTTGTCAATTCGTTTTCGACAAAACACTTATGCGGCAGCTTAGTTGACTCTCATCGAACTCGGTCCAGCCGTGCCTGTTGCCTGTCTAGAAAACGCAGCACATCATCCAGACGAAACCAAACACAGCGCCCTACGCGGACAGTTTCAAGCCCCATACGTCGGTAACGCTGAATCGACTTTGCGGGGAACTTCGTCTTACTGTCATGCAGCCGAAAGAATCGCGCCACTTCGTCCATGCTCATAAGGAAGGGAGCGGGCGTCGGCGGGCTGCCGTCAACACCGGCAATGCAGGGTATGGGTAGTATCGAATAGCGACGCTCCAGGAGGGGCTTTATTCCTTCGGCATATTCGGCCTGGCAGGTGTTATCGTTGGATTGTTCACAGCAGGATTCACACATGGCAGATACTTCCTTTCATTGCTTCATTGCTCTTGTTGGCGTTGTTTGTCGGCCGGGAAGTTTTGTCGCAAAAATCAGTGAGCGGCTGAACCTATATGACGTAGCGGCAAGCTCCCCCCCGGCCCCCCCTTGGCCGAATCGACGGGCGAAGCTCACCGTGTAACGCATCTGAGGTATGACAGCGGGCAATTGACCCATCTGAGCGGTCCCTATCCGGTCCAGAATCGCTTCCCGACGTTGGAGGCTGTTCAAGGGTAGCCTTGGCAGACATCGCCTCTGATCGTCTTGAATGCTGCTTGACGGCAGGCTTCATTCCTGCCCTGCCTTTGCCGCGCCTACCATCGCGACGATACCGGCCTTGATTGCTTCGGGCAGGTCCGGCCATGCGGTTACGATCTTGGTAAGGTCAGAGTCTTGGCAGGCAGGTTCGGGTAGGGGGGAAGTGGTGTTTTCACCCTGATTTTCGCCCTCTTTTTCACGATTCAGGGCAATACTCTGCTCTAAGTCATTGGTATTGCTAGGTTGATTGCGGGTTCGATTCCCGCCGCCTCCATTCTGCGTCGCTCGGCTTCGCCGAGCTATGCAGAATGCCCTGCGTAGCGAAACCGCGAAGCAGGGCGGCTGACAAGATGAAAGGGGACTTATGAAATATGTATATTTATTGGAAAGCCTTTCTGCTCTTGGGAAACGTTATGTCGGTATTACTTCTGATCTAACTAAACGCTTGAAAGAGCACAATGCCGGTAAAAGCCCCATACAAAAAAGCACGTTCCGTGGAAAATAGTTGTCTCTATCTGTTTTGCTGACGTGACAAAAGCAGAAGCCTTCGAGCGTTATCTCAAACATGGCTCAGGCCATGCTTTCGCCACTCGCCATTTCTGATAATCTCTGCTCAGCCGTACGGTGATGACGCTGCTGGCAATGATCTTTTTCAGCTACTTCTTGGCCAAGACTCTCGATCAGAACTGGTGGAAGATGGTCCCCGGCGAACCGACCTTCGAACGCCCGGTCGAGGAAACTATGGAGGTGGTCGGCCACTGCCTTCTGCTCGCACTCGCCGCCGCCAGCGCCAAGGCCAAACTCGCCCCCCAAGCGAGGCATTCCGCCTGAAAGCTTGATAACACTGGCGACTGCGGGGAAGATATCATGCCAATCAGATACCGATCTTCGGACGAGGATGTTTAGCGTAGAATGACAAGTTCGCCAGAGGAGATGATGATGAATAGGACTCAAACAATCCGTCTTGCGACCCTCTCGGTAGCCACCTTTGTTGTCGGCTTCATTTTTATCAACTGGTTTCTCAGTACTCGCGATGTCGACGATATTTCATTCTCGCAGCTCTGGATTCCAGCGTACGTTATGGGCGCAGTTGCACTTGTTTTAACCACCCTCATGCCAGCCAAATCGGGCATTCTCGCGCCTGTCGCCATCGGCAGCATCCTTCTTGGGGTTGCCTTCGACGCGCTGACAGACCGCACGATGGATCGCAACCTTTTTCCTATAGAGATGATACTATGGGCGGGTATTTCAACCCCGGGCATCTTCGCTGGAACCATAGTTGGATTGTTGGTGCATCGGATTGGAAAGAGATCGCACAACCAGAAGGTGGACCCTATTGACTGAAAGCGAGCTCTCAGCTGATAGGCCACACGGTTAACTAGCCAACTCCCCCTCTGTCCCTCGCACTCGCCGCCGCCAGCGCCAAGGCTAAAGTCGCCCAGGCGGCAGCCGATGCAGTGGAAAGGAGCACGAAATGAGGCTCCTCAATAAACAGTCCATATCGATCTGGTTGGTCTTGCTTGTCGTCTTGGCGGCGGCTGTGTCAATGGCTTGGTCACCGGTGCTACTGAGGCTTGCCAAGTACAACGCCGCCAGAAAGTTTGCCGATTGCCAGGATGAGGATGTAGAGGCGTTCAATCAGGTTCTGGCTTCCGAGATCAGACGGATTCAGCCTGAGGTGTCCGGGCCTGACACGTCCGGGCAGGAACGCCTGGCCTCGGTGGTCGATGGTTACCGGTTCTCATTCCCGGCTCTGAAGTACACGCGACTACCAGGCGACTATGTGGATTTTGACTCGGAGAAGCTGACGATCAGGTGCCTCGGCACAGTGTTCCTAGCCGAAGAATTCGCCAAAGCGGTACCCATCGGTTCCCCGAACCACGATTATTTCTCCAAGACTGATCCCTTCCTGATTCTGGTCGATGTCTTCAACGCCAGCCCCAAGGATATCGAAAGGCAATCGAGCTTCGACGATCTCAACAAACACCTGACTCTCCTGCTCATCAAAAGCGTACTGATGCCGGTTGGAGCGGATAAGCACTGGGAGCGAATCGACACCGGCACGCGAGAGGGGATCATTGTCGGTGATACATCTCTGCAATACATCATCGTCACCTTGTACCTACAGGAAACCAGAGAATTCGCTGATGTCGTGATCTGGCCAAAGGAAGCGGCAACAATGGCGGATGTCTACGGTGCCATTGCGGAACTGGAAGTATCCAAGGCCGACAGTCAGTAGGGTGCGTCACCGAAGGCACAGGCTTCCGAGGCCCGTCTGCATGGTCACTGGCCCCTGATACGCGACTCACCGGCTGCCTTGATATGTACGGCCGCATAGAATTAGTTATGAGGGCGTGACCCGGCGGGGACGTTGGGTTCCCGCGAACTGATTGGGACAAGGACCATGACGAACATAGACCGTGAAGAACTTAAGCGAAAGCTCGACGAGCACTGGGATGCTCCGCTGGTGGAAGTTCTGGCGCCGGAGTACTTCGACGAATTCCATCTGCCCGGAGCGATCAACGTGCCGCTGGACGAGAATTTCTCCGAGGCAATCGGCGAAATTGCCCCGGACAAGGCCCGGCCGATAGTTGTCTACTGTGCCAGCACCGAGTGTCCCATGTCGCTCGACGCGGCCAGGAAGCTCGACGAACTCGGCTATACCAGCGTGTTCGATTACCCAGGCGGCAAGGACGACTGGAAAGCGGCCGGCCTGGACATCGAGACGCTGCACGCAAAGAGCGGCATCTAACTTCGCAAACAAAGTTGTGCGAGCCTGGGCGGCAGCGGCGCGAGGGGGGACTCTAGCGTCTACCTTCCGCGCTTCGAATGTGCGCGTCCAGCCAGCTTTACCGCCTCGCTGGGCGGCGCCGTCGTCGGCTCTTAGCTGGTGCGGCCGTTGCTGATTGTCCCTTAGATTGTCCCTTTGACCGTGCTGCATTGGCGCTCGGTCGTTGCGACTTGCGACGTGCGGGCTTATCGCCGCGTGCTTCGCGGCGCAGGCGAGCACGTTCGACTCGCTCTCTGGCCTGTCGCTTGCCCGGGTTCTCGGCGGGCAGGCCGTCTTCCAGACCCTTGGAGGCATCTTCCGAGTGGAAGTCGTGGTCCAGATCCACCGGGATCTTTTGCTTGATGATCCGCTCGATGTCGCGGAGATAGTCCAATTCGTCACCGGAGCAGAAGGAGATCGCCGTCCCGTCGCGCCCCGCGCGTGCGGTGCGTCCGATACGGTGGACGTAGCTTTCTGGCTCGTTGGGCAGGTCGAAATTAATCACGTGGGTTATCCCGTCCACGTCGATGCCGCGAGCGGCGATGTCCGTGGCTACCAGCACGCGGAGCTTGCCGCCCCGGAAGTCTTCCAACGCGCGAGTGCGGGCGTTCTGGCTTTTGTCGCCATGGATCGCCCCGGCAGTGACCTTTTTGCAGGCAATCTGTTTGCAGATGCGGTCGGCACCGTGTTTGGTTCGCGAGAACACCAGCGCCCGGCCGACCGTTGAATCCTGCAGCAGCGTTCGCAGGAGCTTGCGTTTGTTGTCTTTGTCGACGTACAGGAGCGTCTGGGCGATACGTTCGACCGTCGTCGCCTGCGCAGCGACGCCTACCCGCACCGGATCGGTAAGCATGCGTTTGGCCAGTGTCGCCACGGCCGGTGGCATGGTCGCCGAGAAAAAGAGCGACTGACGCTTGGCGGGCAGCACGTCGATAACCCGGCGGACGTCGTGGATAAAGCCCATGTCGAGCATGCGGTCGGCTTCGTCGAGGATAAAGTATTCCAGGTGGCTGAGGTTGACGAGCTTCTGGCCCATCAGATCGAGCAGACGGCCGGGGGTGGCTACGAGAATATCCGGTCTGCGTTTCAGGGCCTTTTCCTGGCGAAACTGGGAGACACCTCCGAAGATAACCGTGCTCGTCAGCGAGAGATACTTACCGTAAGTCCGAAAGCTCTCGTCAATCTGAGCTGCCAACTCGCGGGTCGGAGTCATAATCAGTGCGCGGATGTTGCGCTTGTTGGCGTTGGATTTTTCCAGCCCCTGCAAAACCGGCAGGGCAAAGGCAGCAGTCTTACCGGTGCCCGTCTGGGCGCAGCCTAGCAGGTCGCGCCCTTCGAGCAGGTGAGGAATGCAGCGTGCCTGGATGGGCGTCGGGGTTTCATAGCCCTCTTTAGCTACGGCACGGGCGATGGGTGCGATCAGGTTAAGCTCACTAAACTTCTGTATATCAGACATAAACATCTATTCCTTAAAATGAATCATTAACCACCTGCAAACAGGTGGAGCTAGTTAGTCGGTGAAAGGAGACGGAACGGACGGAGTTCAGGCTCGTTCAACCGGCGGCACAAAAACGAGTGCCAACGCGTTTGACTGGAGCCCGATCCTAAGGGATGCCAGCGGGACATTTGCTGCGAGCCAATCTCCACAGAAAAAGAGGAGTCAGGATCCGGCATGCACAGCGAAGCAGAGAGTATCGCAGGATAATTTAATATTGCAAGGAAAAATTTCAACGAAATCTGACTTCTAGTCTTTCCCCTCGATCTTATACGTCCATCCGGCGGGGCGGGGGATGTGGAACATCTTCTCGGCGTCGATCTTCACGTTGGTCTGCAGCTTGTTGAAGGTCACGGTCGTGATCATTTTCTTCTTATCGCGGCTAACGAGTTTGACGGGCAGTTGCGTCTTGGCGTCGATCCACATCTCAGCGCGCTTGAAGGATATCTCCTTGCGATATTTCCGCCGCGGGACGAGCTTCAGGTATCTTGTATTCTTTGGGTCGGTCTTTGTGGCGGGGCGGGTGGTGACCTCAAAACGTTCGAGAACATCGGCAGCCTTTTGCCCGAACGGAATCGGGAAAGGTCCGGTACCGAGCTTCAACGGCTGGATGTCCTCGCCTTCAGCGGCGATCTGCTTGCGCATCATGTCTTTGATGCCGTGCTTGGCGACGGTGAAGAACTTTCCGTCGAAGGCGTAATCGACTTTGCTCTTGCCAACAGGCCCGTTTCCGAGCTTGAGCGTCTCGAAAGTTATGCGGAACATCGTGGGAGACTTGCCCTGCGATTTTTGGTAAGCGACCCAGCCGGTGTGCTGCTTGCTCTCGCCGAGCATTCTATCGACTTCCCTGAATACGATGTTCGCCTTGATGGTCTTGTACTTTTCGCCGGCTGTTTCGAGATCATTGAGAATCTTGGTGGCGGCTGGGTCTGCCATCGGCCTGGTCGTCGGTGCGGTGGTTGGCGCAGAGACTGGCCGGGTAGCAGTGATTGCAGGCTGCGTAGCAGTGATTGCAGGTGGCGGCGTGGATTGATTGGTCTGCTCGGCTGCGCATGACAAAGCCGGTATCGCCAACAGTGCCAAAATTAATATCGCATACTTCATAGCTGCTGCTCCTCTGTGTTCTCTACGGTGTTCGACACGCTCGGTTCTGTTTGGTTTGCCGAGCGAAGGAACAATTTACGGAAAAGCCCCGGGGCGAATCTCCACGCGCCCAGCACGGCTGCCAGCGCCAGCAGAGCGACTGGGGCGATCCAGCCCAGGTTCCAATAGAAAGTAACGAACGCAATGATACCGTATCGCAGAAATCTTCCGATTAAATTCGCTGCGGCGAAGGGCAATCGCGGATAGCGATAGCTCGTGGCGAGCATGCGGACGAAATCGACTGGGATCGGGATGATGTTTGACACGAGCACGAGGAAGAACGGCGAGCGAGCGAACCACTTCTCAGCAGCTTTGTAGGAGCGAGTTGTCCTGACTGCCGAGATTCGCTGATGTCGCAGCATCCACGTGAAGATGTGGTAATCGTTGAGGTTCGCCATCGTCGAACCGATAGCTCCGCAAAGCCCGACTAGCATCGCCGTCTGCCATGCATCGCCCGCCACGGCCGCTTGCTGGGTAGCCACGCCTGCGATGATCCACCCGGTCGGTAACGGAAGGAACGTGCACGCCAGTGACATGTAGAACGTCAGCCCGATTAGTTTGATTGCTACCGAAGTGCGGCTGAACGTTTCGGCGGTGTCATCGATCCAGTTAGCCCAGGCCCATCCTTCGGCGGATATCAGTAGCACCAGCGGAACGGACATCGCGAGCATGTACCCGGCGAAGATCATCAGCCAGTGCCTGACCGTCACGTCGTCGGGCAGGTGCGGTTCGAGTGCATGGAGATGGTGATGTTTATCGAACAATCTTTCCATCCTTCATGTGCACGACGCGGTCGGCGTAGGCGGCGGCTTGGGGCGAGTGAGTGATCATGAGTATAGTTTGGCCGTCGTCGCGATTCATCTGCTGAAACAATTCCAGCAGCGATTCGGCGTTGGCTGAATCGAGATTGCCTGTCGGTTCGTCGGCCATCAGCAGCGCCGGGCGATGGGCAAGGGCGCGGACGACAGCAACTCGCTGCTGCTCGCCGATGGACATCTGCGCAGGTCTGCGGTCTGCGACGTGCGCAACTCCCATCTGCTCGAAGAGTTCTTCGCCCCGGCCGTCGGGTTTTACCCCGCGCACTTTGAGCGATATCGATATGTTCTGGGCGGCGCTGAGCACGCCCAGCAGATTGAACCGCTGGAAGACGAATCCGATTTTCTCCCTGCGAAGCATCGTCCGCGTCGATTGTTTGTCTGGAATATGACCGCAGATGCTGATTTCGCCCTCGTCTGCCGGCGTCATTAGCCCGAGCACGTGCAGCAGCGTGCTCTTGCCCGAACCGCTCGGCCCCATAACCGCGAGGAATTCGCCTTCCTGTACCGCAAAATCCACGCCTCGCAGTGCGTGGACCGCCGCAGTGCCTGCCCCATAGGACTTGTGCAGGTTGCGAGCTTCCAGGATGGTTTGGTTTGAATCTGCCATTAGTCGTTCTACTCGTAACTCATCGCTTCGACCATATCCACGCGTGTCGCCCGCCACGCCGGGTACAGTCCGCTCACGAAAGCTCCGATCACCGCCGCAATCGACGCAGCAATAATCCATCGCCAACTGGTTTGAACCGTCAGCAGCGGCCAGAAGTGTTCTATCGCCCAACTAGCCGGGACGGAAAGGCCGATGCCCGTCAGCGTCCCTCCAAGCGAGAGCAGCAGCGACTCGGCGAGCACCTGTCTTACCAGGAAGGCGTTGGACGCTCCTGACGATTTCAGTATCGCGATGTCGCGCGTCCGCTGGAGCACCATCGTGTAGAGGGTGATCATGATGAACAGGAACGCGATCACCAGCGCGACGATGTTTACCGCATCGACGTACACGAACATGATGCCGAACTGTTTTTCCAGCATGAAGCGAAACTGTTCTATCTGCGCTACGTCCAGGCCGAACATCTTCAGTTTGCGGGCGGCTGCGGTGGGGTCCACTCCGTCTTTCAGCTTGATGAACAGCAGCGTGCTCTTGGTTATGTCGCCGTTGCCGAACAGGAACTGCGACGTTCGCCGCGGTAAGTACACGCGCGTCATTCCACCGGCTGGTACTATGCCCACGACGGTAAAATCGTAATTGGCCATGCGGACGGTATCGTTTACCACGAATTGGCCGGCTTCGGCGAGTCGCGAATCGACGATGATCTCCAAGCCGTTGTGCTCCGGATCGGCTAGATCGCTGGCGGTGAGTTCGAGGATTTCTTCCCGGTCGTCTTGGTCGGCTAGGAGCAACTGGGCTTCGAGCCAATCGCTGAACTTGCCTTCGGGATCGAACATCCTGCCTGCCGAAAGCTCCCGCCCGCCCACTAGCACATTCCAGTTTTCGGGATCGACACCGGCAGAGAGATGCCCCTGCCCGGCCAGGTTCACGCGCCAGATGAATATCGGAATCACGCTGCTTATGATATCGCCGTGGGCTTGGAGGAGTTTTTCGCCGTACTTGTCGCTCAGGCGGTCTCCGGCGAGGTTGGTGACGTTGCCCGCCCATATTTCGGGGTATGCGAACAGGTCTGCATCGACGGCGTCCCAGCGGTCTGCAACTTCGTAGAGGCTGCCGCGAGAGAGCCCCGAAAGCGTCACGAGCATGCAGATGCCGATACCGATTCCAAACGCCGAAAGGGCGCTGCGAAGCTTGTGATGCATCAGGTTGGCTAGCGGAAGATAAGCCATCAGATTCCCAGGACGCCTCTCATCTCTTGTAAATTCCTTATCACGTAGTCCGCCTGGTCGGCGAAGTCGCACTTTGCTGTGCGGTCAAGCAGCACGCTGGTTGCTCCTGCGTTATTTGCAGCGGCGATATCATAATAGAAATCGCCGACGCAGCATACACGTTGCACCGTTACGCCAAGTTGGTCGCAGGCCTTCAGTACGCCGTCGGGCTCGGGCTTGATAGGCCCGTCCTCGCGCGACCAGGTGATATCGAACGCGGTATCGCCGGTGAAGAACTTATCCAGGACGATTCTCATTGGCCCGGCGGCGTTTCGGGTAAGCAGGGCGGTAGTCAGCCCAGCCAGCCTGATATCCGTAAGCAATTCGATTGCTCCGGGCATGAGTTTCGCCCGGGCTGCGGCGGCCAGTTCGTGCGAGAGCAGCACTTGGTGGGCTTGGACCGCGTCGCCGGGGGGCATCTTTTCGATTGCCTCCAGAATGCCATCAGCCGTGGAAATGCCAAGCTCGGCGCGGATGGCCTGAAAATCCAGGAGCGGTTCGATCAGCGTTCCGTCCATGTCAAAGATGACAGCATCAAATTTGTGGTTCAAGGTATGTCTCCCCAAAGGGGCTTCGCCCGCGGAGTGCCCAGGGCATGTCCAGCCACGTGCGTGAATTAAACAGTGTTCCATTTATTTATGCCACGATAGAATCGTTGCCTGTCTGCACAGCCTTGATTGTGCATGGGGCTCTCAGATATCATGCTCTCTTAAGTCCAATGAAGACCAAAGTCATAAAACTGGATACGAGTTCAGCACGCACGGTCAGGTCCACTGTCGACAAAGCCGTCAAAGCCATTAACAAGGGCAAGCTCGTTGCGTTTCCTACCGAGACCACTTACGGGATTGCCGTCTCGGCCTGCGATGCGTCGGCCATGGAGCGGCTTCGCGAGCTTAAATCGCGCCCTGAAATGCCTTTCAGCGTTCACATGGGCTCACCGGACCAGGTGAAACGGTATATCAGCGAGGTTCCGCCGCTGGCGGCCAGGGTAATCGCCAAGGGCTGGCCCGGTCCGATAACGCTGCTGCTGCCGACCGGCGGATCGCTGGCCGAGAAGAAGCTCCAGCGGGCCGGACTGCACGACGTTCTTGCATATAATGATCATGTGGGACTTAGATGCCCTGACCATGCGGTTTCCAGCGCGATGCTTTCGGCGGTGGAATCGCCGGTCGTAGCGCCCAGTGCGAACTTGGCAGGCCGGAAGTCTCCGCGTGACGCGGGAGAGGTTCTCGCCCAGCTTGACGGGAGGATAGACCTGCTCATCGATGCCGGGCCGACAAAATACGACGCCGATAGCACAATCCTCGAATTCGACTCTGACAAGTGGAAAGTTGTTCGCGAGGGTATACTTGCACAAAGCGATATCGCCGAGTTGCTTACCAGGCGAATTCTGTTTGTATGCACCGGAAACACCTGCCGCTCTCCCATGGCCGAAGGCATCGCCCGGCATCTGCTGGCGGAGCGTGAAGGTGTTGCTGTGGCAAAACTTAAGAAGGTACATCTGGACGTGATATCCGCCGGTCTCTGGGCGGCTGACGGCATGAAGCCGACGAGCGAGGCCGTGCTGGCTGCCGGGAAGCTTGGTGCCTCAATATCCGCTCAACGAAGCCGAAAATTGACAACCGAGTTGATAATTTCCTCGGATTTGGTATTTTGCATGACTGAAAGCCACGCAGAAGGTGTGCGGCGGTTGGTGCCCTGGGTTGGCGACAAGGTCAGACTGCTTGGTGGATCGACGGATATACCCGACCCGATCGGGGCTGGCCAGGGCGTGTATATCAAGACTGCCCAGCGGATCGCCACGTGCGTTAAGCATTACATGGACAAGGGAATCATATGAAAATAGCAATTGCTGCAGATCATCGCGGCCACGCCGTGAAGGAAAGAATCAGTGTCCTGCTGCACGAGCAGGGGCATGAAGTGTTCGACATGGGCACCAACAGTTCCAAGAGTTGCGATTACACCGACGTGGCCTACCCCGCCGCCAAAAGTGTCGCGGACTCCCAGGCTGACCGGGCCATCCTCATCTGCGGAAGCGGTATAGGCATGGATATCTCTGCCAACAAGATCAACGGTATCCGTGCGGCGCTCTGCCATGACGAGCTGACCGCCCAGATGTCGCGCCGTCACAACAACTCCAACGTCCTGTGCCTGGCAAGCGATGTCCTTGGCGAGGAACTGATGCGTCGCATCGTCGCAAGCTGGCTGTCCACCGAATTCGAACCGGGCGGACGTCATGAACGCCGCGTCCGCAAGCTGGAGTGGATCGAGCAGGGCAAGGATCCCAACGAATACGATGGCGACGGGCTGGAGTAATGGCGAAGTAATCTTTATCAAACTTCCAAAGCCCACAGATGGCGATCCCGAAGGGACAAGTCTGTGGGCTTTTTATTGCGCGTCGAAACTGGCAGTGGGAGGATGTTTCGTAGGGTGGGTCCCGGCGCGCCGGGATTGCCCGCCGAAATCATCCCACAAAATGGCGGGCAGGCATGCCCGCCCTACAACTACGCTCCAATGACGGTTGATTAATTTGCGGGGAATGATTCCATAGCCTGATCGCTTCCGATCAGCAGAAGGATATCGCCGGACTCGATCATGGTATCCGGCAGTGGTACGGAGATGACAAACTGCCTCGTTCGCCTGATGCCCTCGTCGTCGATTTCCTCGATAGTCCTGTTGATGGCGACGATGTTGACCTTGTATTTTTTGCGTATGTCGAGATCGATCAGCGTTTTGTTGAAGAAGCTCTCCGGCGCGGCCAGTTGCGTCAGGCTGTGGTCTTCGGCCAGTTCGATCCGCTCGATGATCGACGGTGCGAGCAGCCTGTTGCGCCATCGCTCCGCCGATTCCCGCTCGGGATTCACAACGTCGTCGGCCCCGATGCGAGTGAGTATCTTTCCGCGCATGGTGGTTGTCGCGCGTGATATAACCCTGCCGACTCCGATCTGCTTGAGAATGGTAGTGGTAAGGGCGGCGTCCTCGAAGTCGGCGCCGATTCCCACGATGGCGACGTCGACTTTGTCGATGCCCTGGGCGATCAGCGCTTGTTCGTCGGTGCTATCGAGGCTGACCGCGAGCGTTACCTTGTCACGCAATTGCGCGATAAGCTCGCTCTTGCGGTCCACGGCGATTACTTCGGCGCCAGAATCGGCAAGCAGCGTTGCAAGCCGTCGTCCGAAACGTCCCAGTCCTATTACTGCGAATCGTTGCATGTTTTCACCCGTTTATTACGCTTTCTGTCGGATACGTATAATTCGCCCGCCTCAGGCGCAGCGTCAGCACCGCTAACAGTGTAAGCGGTCCCAGCCGTCCGGCGAACATGCCTGCCACGATCACGCTCTTTCCGAATTCGTTAAGGCTTGCAGTGACGCCCGTCGAGAGTCCGACTGTTCCACACGCGCTGCACGCCTCGAACAAGAGGTCAATAAAGTTGTATCCCGGTCCCTGGGCGACGCACAACAACATTACCACCATCGCCAGAAGTCCGGAATAGAGCACCGCCACCGTCACCGAGCGACCTATCACTGCAACCGGTATGTTTCTGCGAAACGCTTCGACCTGGTTGCGCCTGTGCAATTGGCTCCATACGACGAGTATCAGCAGGGCGAATGTGACGGTTTTCATTCCACCGGCGGTGCCAGCCGGGCTGCCTCCGATGGTCATCAGACCGCACAGCCATAGTTTGCTGGCGTCGGAAAGCTCGGCAATGTCGATCGTATTGAACCCCGCCGTCCGGGCGGTGATCGACTGGAAGATAGCTTCCTTCACGCGCTGGGCGGTCTGCATCTGCGGCCAGTCGCCGCCTACGGCCGAAACATTATGCCTGCCGACCTGAGCCTCGTTCGGACCGGTCGGTTCCAGCAGCAGGAGCACGCAAGCCCCGGCTATGATCAGTGCGATTGAAGTTGTAAGGACGATCTTTGAGTGCAGCATAAGCCTCGGTCGCGCCGCAATGCGCGGGATGACCGACTGTCTGGTGGCGTATCGCGCGGCCAGCCGCTTTACCGATACGAGCATGTATCGCCCGCAGTCCTGAAGCACCGGAAAGCCCAGCCCGCCCAGAACGATCAGCGGGGCGATGACGCCCATGATCTGCCAGTTGTTGCGCAGGGGAGCGTCCCAGCCTTCGCGTACGCCTTGCATCATGTTGTTGCCATACAGTGCGAACCCCGCGTTGCAGAAGGCCGATATGCTGTGAAACGCCGAATACCAGACGGCGCCGGCTTTGGTAAGCGGATCGCCGCCTGCGTCCAGCGTGCCGGCGAACATTGGGTAGAGCGATATCGCCCCGGCCAGTTCGAATGCGAAGGTGATGAAGATTACGAACATCGCGACCCGCGAAATCCGTCCGATGTTCTCGGTCGAGATCATCTGTCCGATGGCTTCGGTCTGTCGCATCGAGAGCGCCTTGCCCATAAGCAGCCCGAGCACCGTTCCGAAGAGCATGAACCCGAGCCCCCCGAACTGGATCAACGCGAGTATGATCGCCTGCCCGAACGGCGTGAAGTGCGTCCCGGTATCGCGCACTACCAGGCCCGTTACGCAGGTGGCGCTGGTCGAGGTGAACAGTGCGTCACCGTAGTACCAGTTGCCGTAAAACTCCGGTTGAACCGAAACCGGCAGCATCAGCAGGCCGCTTCCGACGAAGATCATCACCGCGAAACTTCCGATCAGCAGCACGCTGGGATGTATTCCGCTGCCGGCGAATCGCAGGTTCAGACCCACCCCGCGAAGCACCAGCGCCGAGAGTATGTACGCCTGGGTGATCAGCACGTAGAACGCACCGGCCGAGAGCACTTTGTTGAAGTTGATGACCGTCACCACCAGCGCCACCGCCATCAGCAGGAAGTCCACCATGTTCTCGCGGAGGAAGTGCTTCTTGCGGGTCGCGAGCATGAGGCGGATGAACCTATCGACGGCGAAGATCGCCACGACCAGTGCTTCGGCTGCGTGCAGCAGGCCCACGTTTACAATCGGCGTGCGAAAACCGTACTCGCAGATCAGCGCCGCCACCGCGGCGACCGTAGCGGCCGCCAGCAGCACGTTCAGTGACGTCTCGATCAGCTTTGTGCGTCGCTGCCTGAATGTCTGGGTGAACTGTTCCATACCGCAGTCGAGTGAGTCTACTTCTTGTCCTTGTACACCTCGTCGGGATCGAAGACCTTCTCGCCGATCTCCTGCCAGTCGCCTTGGTCGGTCAGCTTGCGGTAGAAGCACGAGTATCGCCCCGTGTGGCAGGCTGCCCCGTGCTGGGCGATTTCGATTACGAGAGTGTCCATGTCGCAATCGGTGTAGATTGCTTTGACTTCCTGCACGTGGCCGGACGATTCGCCTTTCATCCAGTATTTCTGGCGGCTTCTCGACCAGAAGTGCGTCTTTCCGGTCTTGACGGTATCGC
>SDBT01003628.1_pt1 | contig 26566 bp, 32 predicted proteins | sample 2277101 | NCBI WGS metagenome assembly SDBT01 (sample SAMN10404973, study PRJNA504765) | marine sediment metagenome | isolation source: marine sediment core GS10_PC15, 103 cmbsf | place: Arctic Ocean: Southern Knipovich Ridge | collected 2010 | reverse complement strand
AAGCTGGCTATGGCCATAAGGATGTTCCTCGTCAGGAGGTTTACCGGCTGCTCTCATGAACAACCAAACAACAACATAGTAAGCCACATCTGAGGTGGAATTGATCCCATCGGCAAGCAGAGCAGGACTGTGCGCGAGAATACCGAAACCTGTTTTTAATGCAGCCAGAAAAATATTGGCAATCAACCCGATTTTGACAGTAAAGAAGCCCTTTTTGTCCCTTGGTTTGTTTTCCATATATATTCAATTAGGGGATTCTTCTCCCTTTTTGTAATGATTCCCAGGAGTGTTAATTGCTATCTGTAACTACCCTCCCAGTACTTTGACTCCGGTCGGGTCAGGGCTGCCTCTTTCAGGCTCCACTGTGATGCCAAATGCCGAATATTCTGTTAAGGGCTTCGAGGATGCAACCAACAAACTTCCGTATCCTTCTTCGTCAACTGAAAATACCCCGCCTTTGGCCCTTTCTCCATCCGAAATCAGCCACAACTGGCACTGCTGCAATTACCGCTAAAATTAACAAGCGGTTTGCTACCCATTTACTCGAAGCAGGATATGATATTCGTACGGTACAAGAATTACTTGGCCACAAAAACGTCAAGACCACGATGATTTACACTCACGTCCTCAACCACGGCCCAAAAGCCGTACGCAGCCCATTGGATAGTATGTATTAATATTACCAACACAGAAACAATACCAGGAAAACCTAATATTCATGGAATGTTCTACCAGGGGATTGGAAATTCGACCACCATTATTGTGATGCTAACTAAATTAATCAATCATCAGTATTGTCCTACTGCTATTTCTGGATGACTACAAGGGTTGTCTTGAAAATCTCTCCGCCCTATATATTATCGCAGACCCAAAGTATGGGGATATAATAGGGGTTACATTAAGTAAATTTTCGCCCTGAGTGGATGATCAATCAAAAGAGAAGCTGTTGCGCTAAACTGTGACTTTCATTCCAGTCTAATATTGAAAGACGAGAGCGCTAGACTATATTGGTCTGTTTGCTCCCGTCTCCCATTGGGGTTAACCTGAGCATAATTGAAGACAAGAGATTTGTCAATCAAGCTACCGTTTTATCCGGCTTGACAATCAAACGCTGCATTTGATCCACTATCTCCTGCTGACGTGTAGGATCCAGGTTGTGAGTTTTGAGTTCTACTAGCAACCGACGCAACTGTTCTTGGTGGGATAGTTCCAATTCTTGCTGGGTCAAGTTGGCTGAGTTGGGGTCAATAGTTGTGATGCCGCGGTAACAGTCCTGTTGCAGCAGTGGATCTGAAACTTCGGCGTAGATCATTGTAGTGTCCATAAGCTCGTGACCTAGATAACGTTGCAAAGAAGATACCGGCATACCAGCTGCAAGCATTTGACTTGCGAAAGTATGTCGAAGCCGCCGTGCTGTGACCTGTACGTGCATTGGTGACCATAAGAGCGCAGTTTCTTCCACAAGCCACCTCTCTTGAGGACACCGAAACGAGTGGCAAAGAGGTGTGTGGAACAGGGGTCAGGTCGAATGGCTAAATAGTGACGCAGAGCCTCGACAGTGGTTTTACTTAAATCACCATTCGATCTTTGCGTTCCTTGCTGTTTCTGATGAAGAGTTTGTGACTTGACAGATCCACATCATTTACCAGCAATGAGCATACTTCACTGATGCGTAACCCACAGTGCCACAGCAGGTAGAAGCAGGCGAGATCTCTAATGGTCAATTGTCGTTGGTATTCAGTCTGGGCATTGTTAATGGCTGCTTGAATGCAGCGTTCCAGTTGGCAAACCTGATCCTGAGAGAGAGGACGGGGTAAGCGGCGTGGCGTTTTCAAGAGTTTCATCCTAAGGATCGATAGAGGTACATTGTACCCTTCGTCAATGAGAAAGTGACAGAAGGCTCGAAAGTTGATCAAAACCCAATTGATTGTGGCAGGTGCTAATCCATCCTGTAATTTGATATCGATGTAACCGTCAAGCCAACGAAGGGAAAGCTGATCCCAATCGCTCCAACCATACTCTTGGATGAAAAACTCTGTCAGTTTGTATAAACAGCTGAACAGTTGTCGAGTATAGATTCGGACGGTCTTTGATGGCCAGTTGCCCTGCTTCAAGCGTAGAAAACGGTGTAGAGGCGTGCGTATCCACTCTGGGACCTCATAGTCGTTCTGGTAAGTCAAGTAAGTCTGAACCTAGTTTTTGGGAGCCTGTGACATTGCTGTGGACTGGCCATGTAGTGGTATTGGAGATTGGGGTAATACGGCTGGTGAGGCATAAAGAGAAGCTTCAGCCATTGGAAACCTCCTGCATGGTTGAATTATTCTCAATCACCTTCTGGATCCCAGCATGGCAATCCTGTTCCACTTGCCTGTCAGCCACTTCGACATAAAATTGGTTGGTTCGCAAGCTGACGTGGCCTAGCAGTATTTGAACCGAGGTGACAGGTACCCCTGCTGCAATCATGCGACAAGCAAAGGTATGTCTTAGCTGGTGGCAGGTCACCCAAATTCCAGCTTGGTGACAGTATTTGACTAATTGCAGTTGTATTCCAGTTGTCGTGATGGGTTTGCCTCGCCGGTTCAGGAAAACGCGTTCGTCACTATCCGTGTGCCGCGAGACCAGATATTCTTCTAGTAGATGCGATGCCATTGCAGAGAGATATTCAATACGCTCGTGTTGACCCTTACCGTTGACGCGCAGGTGTGGCGTACGTATTTCGGAAAGGTAGACATCCCCCGTACGTAAGTTGATGACTTCCCCTACTCGTACCCCGGCATGCAACATCAAAGTGAAAATGGTGCGGTCCCGTAGATGGTGCCTAATAGCTGTGAAGAGTTTTTCTACTTCGCTCTGATGCAGGTTTCGAGGCAAGCGATGCCTCTTGTTAATATAATGTCGCCGGGCTATGACGCGATTGGGTACTTTCTTGTCGCAGGCATAGGACAGGTAGTCGTAAAACATACGCAGGGCAATTAGTCTGCACCGGATCGTTGCAGGAGCACGACCCAAACTTTGTTGCCACTCAATGGAACGATCAACATCGTTAACGGTGATCGTCTCAGGGGTACGGTTGATTGCCCAATAGAAAAAGATACGTACGTCGCTGGTGTAATGAATTGCTGTACTGGTGCCGGGTTTTCTTCGTCGCCAGTATTTCTCGAAGCCATCGATATGATTTTGGGGAAACATAAATCACCTCCGTATGCCGTTGCTTTAATGTAGTGCAACTGCTCACTTTGGTGATTTGTCCTACTCGTTTAGTGGCTACTTAATGTAATGGTTATTATGTCTGCAATGAATGAAAAGTATCATAGTTCAGACAATTAAGCCATAATCCCGATTACTCTAACTGCAGCTAACGTGAAATTGTTAAAACATCTAAAGCATTTGATCCATGTTGCACACTCTCGGGACTCGATCACATAACCTACGGATTCGAATTGTTTGTAGTGTTTGTCTACACCGTATATGCGGTAGTATGACGTCCATTGAGTCCACTTTTAGGGGAATGGGTTATCCAGACTGTTCACAGTTTCTTTTGTTTAGTACCCAATCTGCACCAAATCAAGCAAGGAAATTCGACTCATAGCTTACTCTAATAGGCGTTTTCTAGTAGTGGGTCCAGGATTCAGCCCTTTGGGTCGTGAGTTCCAATCCCAGGGTGATACTTTGACCGGGAAACCTGCTTATTCGTACCGGTTAGGTACCGTGAGGCGGCTTTGTCATCGCTGGGCTGCTGCAGAACGTCCTGTCGTTCGAAGTGCTCTTCGCAATCAACGCAGGTGTAGCGGTGATATGTTTGCTCCTGGCCGTGTTTGCCGCCCGAGGCATAGCTGCTTGTGTGGCTGAAGTGGCTGTAAAACGAGTGGAAAAGGCTAACGGAGCGGCACCAGCGGGCAAGTTCAGTCTGGGTGATGTTTTCAAATCCACCTTCGGGCTCGCCCTATTAGCAATCTTTCTTAACCACCTGGGCTGGACGGGCGTGATCAGCCAGTACACTAATTTTTTCAAAGGGGCATTTGGGAGTGACCCCTCGATCACATCATCTGTTAATTCTGTCGCTGTTTTGTTGAGCCTGGTGGTGATCGGTTTTGCTGGTAAATGGATGGGTAAATCCGGGCCAGTGCCGGTGGCTTCGGTAGGGGTGGTACTGCGCGTCGTCCTGGCATTGGCGCTGGCCGCCATCGGCTAGGTATTGGGTGGCGCCAGCGGCGCGTTGGTTCTGCCTCTCCTGATCTGGACCACCTTCCGCCTGGTCAACCCACTGATTGAACTGACCAATCCTGTCCTGGCGGCGCGCACTGCCGTTGCCGGCGCGACCCAGGCCCAGACCCTGATGACGGCAGTTTTTGCCCTGGCCATTTCCCTGGGCAACTTCCTCAATGGACAGCTGGCCGAGAACTTCGGCTGGATGAGGCGCTTTCCCGATTGCCACTCGGTCAATGAAGTGGTGCTCCAGGTGATCGGTCGTTGTGCAGTTTCACCAAAAAGCTATTGCCGTTTTGTCTATTTTGATGTCGCTACCCCCTGAAGGCCTATCTGCAAAAGCCCGGCTATCCGGTGCATGCCGCTTACGACGGCGAGGCAGATTGTCGAGGACTATCAGAACCCGTTGCAGGAGCTTGGGAAAGAAGCTCCGTGAGCTTTGCACGGAGATGAAGATCCTGGGTTTAGACTTCTCCTCACAGCGATGATATAATTCTAACTAGTAATTTGTGCAAAAGGAAGCTGTTTCTATTGTGCACCGCTACCTGGATGAAATACAAGTAAGAAGAAAAGAAGTGAAAAAGGTAGTTTATATGTTGAGCCTTGTCCTGGTGTTGGCAGTAGTCTCAGCCTGTGGCAGTGAGCCTACGCTAATCCCGGTTCCGACAGAGCCGCAACCCACGGCGGAACCGGCTCCGACCGCCGTCGATATGGGGTTGGAAGTGTTAGCCAATATAGTTTAATTTACAAGGAGAAAAAACTATCTGAAAAAACATAGTCGTCCAGAATACTGTGGATAGCAGCAATCCGGTATGGTTCGTTGCCTGACTTGTGCAGCTACACAAGACCAAAAATCAAATTTCAGGAGGTACATCATGACTCAAAATATTGGAGCTTACACAGAATGGGATTCCTTGAAGGAAATCATCGTCGGCGGGTACGATGTGATTTTTCCCGCAATCTCTGAACGAGAGCGAGACACCGTCAGAAAAATGTACACCCCCGAGGAAGCGCAATGGTTTATCGATATGGGGGGCAAGGCCGCCGAAACCGACGCGCCGGAACTTTACCAGGCTTACAAACGAGAAGTTGGCGACCTGGTAGCCGTCCTGGAAGGACTGGGCGTCAAGGTGCATCAGCCCAGAAAACACACGCCGGCAGACGTCGCTCTTTTCGGCGCGGAAACCGGATTCTTTAACCTCTTCCCACGGGATATGTTCGTCGTCCACGGGGACAAGATCATCCACGGCTCTATGCCGCAGCCGACGCTGCAAAAATGCCAGCAGGCATACATTGATATCATGCGCGACAAGGCCGACGAGACCGGCGCGCAGTGGATCAGCGTACCAGTGGTGAACTTTGAGTTTAAAGCAGGGGCCAAGCAGAAGAACCACTTCCCCCTGGTTGACGGCGGCGACATCCTCTTCTTTGGCCAAAAGGTTTTCGTCGGCGTGAATGAAGAGGTGGGGATGGGCTGCAACTTTCGGGGGGCAGCGTGGCTGCAGACTATATTGGGCAGCAAGTACGAAGTGATCACGGCGCGGCTCGGCAGCTCGTTCTACCACCTGGACGTGGTGCTCAGCGCGCCGCGCGAAGGGTTGATCGTCGTCGCGCCGGAGGCCTTCCTGGACGGCGTGCCCGCTTACTTTGACGACTGGGATAAAATCGAGATCACCGGCGAGCAGGCGATGCACTCGGCCGCCAACGGCCTGCCCGTGGACCCGGAGAACTATATCCTGGGCTACAACCAAATGGACGATATGCAGGGGCACAAAAAGAGGCTGGAGCAAAAAGGCATAACCGTCCACCTGGTAGACTTTGGCGAGCACAACAAGCGGGAAGGTTCTATCCGTTGCGCGACGCAGCAGTTGTTGAGGGTCAAGGCATAACTTTATCATCTCAATAAACCGGGGTAGGTATGGCCGATCTCCTAACCGAGGCACGCCAGGCACGGTCAGGAGATCGGCCACAGCCAATTCGCCTCGACTTTTTGAGAAGATACCCCGAATGAATCAAAATGAAGGAGAATTAGGATGACCATGGAAAAAGTATGAAAACACTTTTCAATCACCCCGTTGGTCGTTTCATAGAGATAACCTTCCGCAGTATGGGGCAGGCCATCTTCCAAAACAACCCTCTCAGCGGGCTTATCCTGATCATAGCGATTGTGCTTAACTCCTGGGTGATGGCGGTTGATTTTCTGGCGGGCGCGGCGCTGGGTACACTGATAGCGATGCTGCTAAAAATGGACAGGGATATGATCGAAGCCGGCGTGTTTGGCGGCGGCGCGGCTTACATCGTCGCCATTGTGGGCATTATGGCTGGTCAGCAAGAGAACCCGCTTGAACCCATTTTGTGGTTCGTCCTCATTATGGGCATTTTCCTATCGGTGCCTATGGTTTCCGCCTGTGGTCTGATCTGGCGCAAACTGGGATTGTCTCCCTTGTCATTACCCCTGGTTATCTTAGTCTGGTTCCTGCTGGGTGGCGTTTTTTACACAGACCTCGCTGGGGTTATCAACGCGCCCGTACTTTACCCCACGGGCGAGGCGGCAGCATACAGCCTGAACACCTTCATTCAGGGGCTGGGCAACAGTTACACTATGCTTTTCCTCTATAAGAACCCTTTTTCCGGCTTTCTAATCTTGCTGGCGATCTTCGTCAATTCCAGAATTTTGGGGGTGATGTCTGTCCTTGGGGTGCTGATCAGCTTCCCGATATGCTGGCTGCTTGGATATGACGAATTCTTAGTCCGCGCCGGTATTCTGACCTTCAATCCAGCGCTCACGGCTATGGCGCTAGGAGGAATGTTCATCACCTTCAACAAGTGGGGGGCAGTGTATGCCCTACTGGGCGCGATTTTGTCGCTATGGTTCTTTGTCGGGATGAGCGCCATTGTTCACCCTTTGGGCTTGATTGTCCTCGCCCTGCCCTTTGCCTTTGTAACCTGGATTATGGTGTTAGCGGCGCGGGTTTCTGACCGGGTTCAGGATGTACCGCTAACACAAGTGACCAAACCGGAAGATTACCTGGCGCGCCAGACTTAGGCCGCAGGTTAAGAATTGCATAAAAAAGGAGAAAGCAAATGTCGAACACAAGCACACAAGTAAAAACCGGCTGGGGAGCGGCGATTGCCGCCACATTGTTGATCTTTGTAGTGGCCATGGACCAGGTGATGATGCCCATCGCCACCTCGGCCATCGTGGCTGAACTGAAAACCACCGCCGGGATGATTCAGACGGCCATCGCCCTGGTTTCGCTCGTGGCCGCGCCGTTGTACGTGGCCGGGGGCAAGCTGGGAGATATTCATGGCAAGAAACGCATCTTTATCGCCGGCCTGATCTTGTACGGCATCGGCGTGCTGGGAGCGGCGCTGGCGCCCAGCATGGTGGTGCTAATCGGCGGCTGGTCTATCCTCCGCGCCCTGGCAATGGTGCTGGTGCTTCCGGCCTCGGTGGGCCTCATCCTTGCCAATTACGAAGGCGCGCAGCGCGGGCAGGTCTTTGCCATCTATGGCGTGGGCGCCGTCACCGCCGCCCTGGTCGGCCCCTTGCTGATGGGCTTTTCGGCAGACTTGCTCAGTTGGCGGGTTCCCTTTGGGCTGGAAGTCCTCATCCTCGTGGTGACGGTTTTCTTCTCCCTCAAGATGGAGGAGACGGACAAGATAGACGGGATGACGGTGGATTGGGGCGGCGTAATCCTGGCCTTCTTCGGGATTGGCTCCATTATCCTCGGTTCCATGCTGGGGGGGCGGTACGGCTGGTGGGAGGCGCGGCGTCCCTTCGAACTCGGCGGGACGGCGATCAATCCCCTCGGGCTTTCACCCGCGCCGCTGCTGATGATCTTTGGCGTCATCGTCATCGCCTTCACCCTCAACCGCATCTACCGCATGGAAGCGCAAGGCAAACAGCCGTTGTTCAGCATGAAGCTGTTCGACAACCGCACCTTTTCCGCCACCTGGGCCACGTCCATCCTGGTTTTTGTGCTCGCTGGCTCCATTCCCTTCATCGTTCCCGTCTTCTTGCAGCAGGCGGTCGGCTTCAACGGTTCGCAGTCAGGCCTGGTGATGGTCACCTTTGCCATTGGCTCGATCATCCTGGGCTTTGCTTCCGGCACGCTCATTCAAAAAATGCAGTCCCGGACGTTGTTTCAGGTTTTTATGATCGTGATGATCGCGGGCATCGGCTGGCTGTACGCCGTGATCAGCCTGAACGTCACCGTCCTCCAATTGGCCCTGCCGATGTTCGTCATCGGGGCCGGGTTTGGGGTGGTTTCTTCGCAAATCCCCAACATCACCCTGTCTGACCTGTCCCCTGACCTGACCGGCGAGGGCAGCGGCATGGCCGAGACCGGCAAAGAGCTGGGCATCGGGCTGGGCACGGCGGTGATCGGTTCTATCCTCTTTAGCATGGCGATGAGCGGGGTCGTCACCGGGGCAGCCAAGCAGATGAATCTCGAACTGCCGCCGGCGGAACGCAACGCCATCATCGTCAGCATCGAGGATAACGGGCTGCCGGAAGAGGCGGAGCAAGAAATCGCCAAGCTCCCGCCGGAGCAGCAGAAGGGGCTGGACAAGGTGGTCGAGGAGGCCTACGTGGGCGCGTTCCGCGGTACGCTGGGCGTGCTGGTCGGCGTGCTGCTGGCGGCGCTGCTGGTGGCCTCGTTCATCCCCAGAGTCAAGACGGAAGCGGTAGCTGCTAAAGAAACCAGGGAAAGGGTAGCCGATGTAGCGGCACGGCGCAATTGAGCGCGGCACAATGGCCATGACACTCATCATGATTCTTTTGCTATTGCTCTTCTTCTATGGTCTCGTCTCACATCGGCTGGAGCGGACAATTATCACCGGCCCGATGATGTTCGCAGCCGCGGGCATCCTCGTGTTTTTTGCCTGGCCCGGGCTGGCGGAAGTGGAGGTCAAGAGCAAGACGGTGCTGGTGCTCAGCGAGATCGCCCTGGCGCTGGTCCTGTTCACCAATGCCAGCCGGATGCACGTCCGAGCGGTGCTCCGCAACGCCCAATTGCCCACCCGCCTGCTGGGCATCGGTATGCCGTTTACCATCCTGACCGGCGCGGTCGCGGCTGCGCTGCTGCTCACCGACTTGACGGTCTGGGAGGCCGCCATCCTGGCCGTCATCCTGGCCCCCACCGACGCTGGTCTGGGGCAGGTCGTGGTCAACAGCCCGCTGGTTCCGAAGCGCATCCGTGAGGCGCTCGACGTAGAGGCCGGGCTCAACGACGGTCTGTCGGTCCCGCTGTTGATGCTGTTCATCGCCCTGGCGCAGACCGAACACCCATTGCAGGAAAGCGACTGGATCGCCTTCACTGCGGCGCAGATCGGCTTTGGCCTGTTGGTGGGTTTGGTCGTCGGCTGGGTAGGAGGCTGGCTCATGGGCCGGGCCACGCGGCGGGGATGGATGGCAGAGACGTCCCACCAGCTCGGGTTGCTAGCACTGGCGGTGGCCTGCTGGTTCTTTGCCGAGGAGATCGGCGGCAATGGCTTTATTGCGGCCTTTGCCGGCGGGTTGGTTGTCAAGCTCGCCTTCGAAGGAGCCGGGGAAAGGATGCTCGAATTCACCGAGGCCTGGGGGCAACTGCTCAACTTGTTCGTTTTCTACATTTTTGGCATGTTGGCCGGTCCGCTGCTGAGGCACTTTGACACCGTGGTCGTGCTGTACGCGCTGTTGAGCCTGACCGTCATTCGTATGCTGCCGGTGGCCATCGCCCTCGTCGGGGCCAGGTTGCGGCCGGCTTCGGTGCTATTCCTGGGCTGGTTCGGCCCCCGGGGCCTGGCTTCCGTCGTGTTGGGGCTGATGTTTTTGGAGGAACAGGTCTCGCTCCCCGGTGAGCCGGTCATCGTGGGGGTCGTGACGGCGACCGTGCTGTTCAGTGTGTTTGCCCACGGGATCACCGCTGCCCCGGCCACACGCCTGGTCCAGGGCAGGTGGTCCTGAATCTGCAAGAAAGGGATACATAATGCCAGAAATTGCGCAAGAACTCGCCGACCTGGCAATCCTGCTCTTTGCCATCAGCAGCAAGTTCGGCATGGGACTGAACCTGACCATCAAGCAGATCAGTTGAACTTATTGCGCAACTAAAGTATGCTTGCAAGGATGCCAGATTGATCAGCCAGATCTGGCTGATCATGATCGCTTCCATCTTCCCAAGGCGCAGCAATCGCCGCAGATACTGGACGTTGTAGCCAGTAATCTCGGCAGCTTCTTGTACAATGATGTGATTGTCGATGACCTGTAAGGTTGAAATTTGAGAAAGGGTTTGTGTGTTTATAGAACTCATCTCGAACGCTCCCGCAACAGTACGCCGGGGAGTGCTGCTTAACAGTTTAGTTCTGCAAGTTTGTCAGGTTGGTCAAAGCGTATTATTTGCAGAAACTCTTCCACGGTGATGCCGCGGTGTTCGAGATGACTCGTTTAATATTTAATCGAGTCGCCTTTCCTTCTTCATGCCTGGTGCAGTTTTGGTACAGATTGGGTACCAAAGCATGGAAATAATGGACAGAATGGACGTCAATAATGGTTTTGTGTAGACACAATAGACGTCTTCATTAGGTATACTACACAGTGGACACAGACTTTGATAACTTGAAGTCCTCAAATTGCTGGCAACCGAGCTAACTGGACCGGATATAGCCCGCCAGCTGATGGTATCTTTGAACACCATGCGCACCCATACCAAGAACATCTACAGCAAAATAGGTGTTAACAACCGCCGGGCGGCCGTGGGAAAAGCGGATGAACTCAACCTATTGTAATCCACCTACCCATTGAGCCCATCGTTATCGCCCATCCAATAGATCAGGCATTTTATAAAATCGGTTGTTTTATTGAGGAAATATCTTGACACAGCGGATATTCTATTGTATAATCATCGTGATATTACGATAAAAGGATAAATGACCGAGGGAAAATTTCAACGAATTCCAGAAGCCTGTTGTACGCTCGATATTTTCGGAGCGGAGCAGGAGAGGTTGGTAGCCATGGTCAAGGCAATCGGCAACCCTATCCGCTTCGAGGTCATGAAGTTCTTGATCACCCATCCCGGTTGTATCACCGGGGACATCGTCGAATATTTGCCTATTGCCCAGGCTACCGTCTCACAACACCTCAAGGTGCTACGCCAGGCTGGCTGGATCGAGGGAACTGTTGAAGGGACGGCCACGAGCTACTGCCTGCATGAGGGTAACATCGCCTGGTTTCGCCAAAAAGTTACTGAGATCTTTTAACAATCGATGATATTTTTTTGATTTTATTCATCGTTTTAATACGATAAAAGGAGCTGAACATGATCAACCACATTCTTGCTGTCACCCAATATATTATGGAAAGTTTTCTCCACACTTGGCCGTACTTACTCATCACCATCCCCATTGCCGTGGCTGTGAAGATGTCTGGAGCTTCAAGATACATCAACCGAGCCTTTACAGCTCGACCGGTCATCGCGATTATCCTGGCAACCTTGGTGGGTGCCTTCAGCCCCTTGTGTTCCTGCTCCGTCATCCCAGTCGTCGCCGCGCTGCTCATTGGTGGTGTTCCTCTTGCGCCGGTTATGTCTTTCTGGCTGGCTTCCCCCTCCATGGATCCGGAAATATTCTTCCTGTCCGTCAGCATCCTGGGTTGGGAATTGGCTGTCTGGCGACTAGCTGCCACATTGGTATTGAGTCTCGGTGGTGGATTTATCACCCAGTTCGTGGTCCAGCGGGGCTGGTTAGGGACAAAGATCCTGCGAGGAAAAAGCTCCACTCAAGTAAGAACCTTCGGCGAGGTCTTGAAGAGTACATGGCGGTATGCAATTGCCACAGTGGGTTTGGCCTTGGCTCCAAAAACGACTACCAGAATGACCGTCTCTGGTGGGGCGATTACCCTTACCCAAGATCTACCTTTGATCGGAGAGGAATCAAGTTGTGGTTGTGCTGACTGCAATAATGATAATAATGATACAAGTGAAGTCACTCAAACCAGCGTTGAAAATACTCCCCAGGAGAACGAATCCCCTTTCTGGAAGAATTTGGTCGCGGAGACCTGGGCTGCCACCACGATGGTGATCAAGTTTATGATACTGGCCTGGTTCCTAGGCGCCTTGATTTATCTTTATGTACCTGAAACATGGATAACGACCGCCCTGGGAGGGGATAGCCCATGGGTGATTATTACGGCTGCCCTCTTGGGTGTTCCGGTTTACACCAGTAACTTAACGGCAATACCATTGGTCGGGGGATTACTGGGACAGGGTATGCACCCGGCAGCGGCGTTAGCTTTCCTCATCGCCGGACCAACAACCACGTTGCCTGCTATGTCTGCTGTCTGGGGATTGGTCAACCGCAAGGTTTTCGCCTTCTATATTGGCTTTTCTTTGGTTGGAGCCATCATACTGGGGTATATCTATAGTCTTACCTTGTAAGTCGAGAGAAATGCGTAATCCCATCCCTAACCCTGCACCGTTTCAGAACTTGAGAGACAAAATAGGGTGGAAAATTAAAGTAATCCAGAGGTATTTAGTCTAAACGCAATTAGCTATTGTCTACAACGTGTTGATGTTTTGAATAACCAGAATCTAAACTACTGCGGTTCGAGTTGGCTCTCGTTTGAAGTGATGCCTAAAAACTTAATTGGTAGTCTCAAGTTTAAATAGAATCCCCCCAGTGTTTTAATTCTAATCAATCTTGTGTCCATTTTCGAGCAATTTCTAATTCGCCGTTATATTGAACTGCACGCCCAGGGGTTCAGAATATCCAAACGAGAGCTGGGTTCGACTTTCGTTTGGGGTGAAAACAGGAGTACTCAAGATAACTATTGAACATTCTCGTAAAAAATAATAACCCTTCGTGTTTATACTTCAATTTTTTTTGATTATTGCCAGATTGAGAAATTGTGAATAATTCAGCAAGCGGTTTTTCCCTCAGTATAATCTTCAGTAGCCTCTCTAGTGGTCTGATGGGATGTTTAATAGGTGGCAACCTGGAATTAGGTATATTAGGGTTTGCTCTAATCCCGATAAGGTTGTTGGGAACATTGGGAGAAAGCCGATTAGGATCTCGTTGCCTACCTAGCATCGGGATACGCCATGTGCTGGGGATCATTTTGATGATTGTCATTTCCCGCTACTAGTTGAACTTCCTGATATAAAACAATCCTTGCTTATTCGTTCGGGTGGTCCAATACCTGCCGATGCATCTCTCTTTTCCCTCAGTCCTTTGGGGATATTCCCATCGCTTCAAGCCGCTTTCGAATGCGAGGGATGGAAATTTTGTCTCCGCTGCTGATGATTTCGCCATTTACCAGTACGAGCGGGAGCTGAACATCTGCAGGTAGGTGTGGGCAGTCTGGGGTGAACAAGTCAAAGTATTCCACTTGAACAGCCTTTCCGAACCGCGCTTCCAGTTGACCAGCAGCCCAGTCAGCGACATCACGCCATGTGTCTTTCACCCCCACTTCACAGGCAATTGGAGCGCCGATGATGTAAACGGCAACTACGGAGCTTTTCAGCAACAACCCGGACCAGGATTTGGACCACATGAGGAGAGAGGCAGACTGGCGCCGCCGCTACCTTGGATGAACAAACCAGCAGTAATGACTTGGCGTGTTTTCTTGCTCTGGCATTTTGGACATTCTGGCTCAAGTCCCGCATCTTTTTCTTTGAATAAGGCACGGATTTCAAAAACTTCGTCACAATTCTCGCAGTAATAATTATAGAAAGGCATACACTACTCCTCCTGCTTCTCTGGGAATGTGGTTTTCGCTATTTCGTGTAACGTGGCAATTATCGTGCCGATACCGACCATGCGCCCCTCGCCTATATCACCGGTCGCTTGCAGACCGGTCTCCGGCGGAACTATCCGATAACCTGCTGCCTTCAGCGTTTGCAGGTTGCGTTGGAGGATTGAGTTAGCCCACATGGTATCGTGCATAGCCGGAGCCAGCAGAACCGGAGCAGTAACAGCGGCAAGCATAAGCAAGACCGGATCGTCGGCCAGCCCAGCCGCTGTTTTACCGATAAAATCAAAGGTTGCCGGGGCAACAAGCACCAGATCGGCCTCCTGCGCTAAGTGGATGTGAGCCAGCGGATCACGAGCTGCATCCCTAAAAATGTCTGTCCAAACGGGTGTGCCTGTGGCAGCGGCGATGGTCAGTGAGGAGACGAAGTGAGTTGCTGCTGAGGTCATCACAGCGTGAACTGTGGCTAAGTGACGAAAACGCAATTGACCGATTAATTCCGGAAGGTAATGCGCTGATACCCCACCAGTAATGCCGATAAGTACGTTCTTACCCGCCAGCATTTCAACAGCTCGCAGGTCCGGCAAGGGAGGCGAAATCCACACCGAGCAACTGGCTGATCTCCTGATTGATCTGAGTTAAATAAGAAATGGCTTCCTGCTGGGTCCTGGAGTAATCAATGATAATGGGATTGGATTGCACCTCGCGTTGAATGCCACGCAGGTGATTCAGATCAGTCTGGGTGACATCACCGTTCATTTGGGCCTTGCGAATATCAGCCTGGACAGCCGAGAGGCGTTTGAGCAGGTGTTGAGCGCCAGAGTCATTATCCAGGTGGGCTTTGGCATTGTTAAAAACGACGAAAGGCTCTGAGGAGGTAATCGCTGCAGCCATTCTTTCGGTTGCGTCTAGTATGTTTACTGGAGGGTTTGGGTTTGAAGTATCCATGATATTTTCTTAACAACAACCTGGCCCGCAGGCGGCACTGAAACTTAAACCAATGCTTTGAGAAAGCAAATCGGTTGAGGCTTGGAAAATTGCAATCAAATTTTCCTGCGCCTGTAGATAAGCGGTTGTTGTGGGATTTGAGAAGAATGCTTGCTGAAGTTGTTCCAGTTCAGCCTGATCTTCAGCGCTCACCGCGTTGAGCATCTGCAAAGTCTGGAGAGAGCGCTGTTTTTGCTGGAAAGCCTGTATGGTGTGCTGGGCTTCCGTATCAGTTCGCAGCTTTTCAGCAGTCGCCATAAAGGCTTGAAATTCTACAGACTCGGCCAATACTCGGGCGAAGTCGCGGGCAGCCTGGCGCACTTCTGACTCTGAGGTGAATGTAATGGTTTGATCAGTCATTGCTGGTTGAATCATGTTTTCTCCTTTACAGGCGACCATCAAGATTTAGACATTCGCATTTGCTAAAAGCACCGGTAAATAACATTTGTCCATTATCAGGCGTACCTGATGTACTTAACCATCGATATTCAAGTGAGGCCTACCTCAGTTGAGCGAAAAACTTACAGAGGACTTGAATGCTATTGGTGTAGATGGTGAGAGCCAAGGGATACCCTGAAGTCGAGACGCTGCCTCACCTATCATCCGCGCAAAGGTGAGGAACTTGTCACTTTGGAAGCGAACGGTTAGATTATCATAGTTCATATGAATATGGCCGCCCGGACAACGAGCCACTATAATGTTTTCATGATCGCTACGAGCGAGCACTTTCCAGCCCGGGGGATTCGGTGTGGGTTGTGTGGATTGGTTCATTTCCTTTTCCTTTTTATCAAAAATCCTATGCCTGGTCTTGTTTTTAAGCAAGGCTGATATTTGCGCGCGATGTCATCTTGAAGTTGGTGGAAGGCGGCTAGTACTTCGTCCTCCGTGCCGATGACTTCGGTCGGGTCGGGAAAGGCCATGTGTACATGTGGCCCTTACCAAGCCAGACCAAGCAATTTAATTCGGCGTCGTCACAAACGGTCACTCCCCAGATCGAAATGCTCACTTCGAAACTTGATGGGAATCCTTCTCATACCTGGTGAGTGGAGAGCATGATGGTATTCTCATCAAATGGAAAACTCCTGTGATGTATAAGGCATTGGATGGTACTGCGATCCGTTCCCATAAATCTTTTCACCCAGCTCTTTCAACATGTCCAACCCCTTCACTTCGCCAGGCAGTAGTGGGATTTGCAGCATGGGTACCGGGAAGCGCTGTTGGATCTCAGTCAAGTACTTCTCCTGCATTGCGCGCCGAGCGCGAGTAAAGGGAATAGTGGCCTGTTCCAGCGGGATGACAAAATTGGCGACCACAATGCCCGGCTCAATACCCACCGTCCGCAATTCTTTGACAGCGCGGTAAGCTTCCAAGATGGGGGTTGATTCAGGGTACATCACGAAGGCGAAAGTGCTGCGGGCTGGGTCGCGCATCATTTCGATCACCTGTTCAAAGCGCTGCTTAGCGACATCGTCGGCGGCTGTGGTATCCACCGAAGAAAAAACTTTTAAGTCAATCTGCTTGCTCCAGTCCATGGGCAATTCCAGTAAGCGTAAGGTGTGACCGGTAGGTGCGGTATCAAATACAATGGTTTCCCATTCTGCCTGGGAGGCGTAATCAATGAATTGGTCGAAGGCTGCAATCTCTTCGGTGCAGGGCGATTCCAGTTCTTCAGCCATGACTTTGATCGCCTCTGGAGGGCGACCGCGCTGGCGCGCGCCCTCGAGAATGCGGGTCTTGTAGACTTTGGCCACGGCTTTAGGATTAATATTAACCGCCGACAGGGTAGGGATTCCGGTGACCTGGTTCACATCATCCCCCACGGGTTCACCAAGTACGTCGCCCAGGTGGGCGGCCGGGTCGGTGGTCAACAGCAAAGTCTTGTAACCCTGGCTCGCCAGCCAGACAGCGGTGATACACGAAGCCACAGTCTTGCCCACCCCACCTTTACCGGCAAAGAACAGAATGCGTTGGGAACCGTTGGGCAGTATCTGGGGCAAAATATCGGACTTGGATGAACGCGGGTGAAAGCGGATCGTTTCTATCTCTGGTGGTACTACACCAGAAACGGTTATCCCGTCGCTCCCCCCGTCAAAGAATACCTTCCCTACCTCGCGCAGCCGATCCACACCAATGATTTCACTCGGTAGAAGGTACATGCGGCGTGTGGGAAGAGGTAATTCAGTTTCAATCTGAGCCATATACAGCTTTTGCATTTCAGCTCGAGTAGCGAAGAGCGGGTTGGTCGCCCCTTCCGGTGGGATGACTCCGTTGACGATCAACCGGTGGGTGTGGATGTCCAGCTTTCCCAATTCAGCGGTAGCGCGTTTTGTTTCATTAATGGCGATGGCCTCAGGATGGAGCACAAACACGAAGGTGGTGTTTGATGGGTCACGCATGATAGCAAGAGCGCGCTCGTATTTGTTCTTGGCGTCCTGGATGGCTGCCACTGGTCCGATGCATGTCTGACCGCTGCCTTCGGCTGCGGTGTCAATAGATTGGCTCCATTCAGCGGGTAGCTCCAGTAAGCGTAAGGTGTGACCGGTAGGCGCGGTGTCGAAGATGATAACGTCGAAGGAATAGCCATTGTTGATCGGTACGTCTAAAAAATCGGTGAAGCGGTCAAATGCAGCTACTTCTACGGTGCATGGACCGCTCATCTGTTCTTTGATCACCTCCACCATTTCCGGCGGAAAAGCAGTACGGACGGGAGCAAGGGCACGGTCAATATATTCCTCCGTAGCTCGATCAGGATCAATCTCCATTGCCCATAGATTGGGCACGCCGGCCACAGCGGTGATCTGGTGACCAATTGGCTGTTCGAACACGTCAGAGAGGTTAGAGGCCGGGTCTGTGGTGACAATAAGTGTACGCTTGCCCTCATCAGCAAAACGGACTGCGTGTGTACAGGCCATACTCGTCTTGCCTACGCCACCTTTACCTGAGAAGAAAAAGAAATGTGTCATGCCTGGTCTCCATTTAGCGCGGTCCGAACCTCAGCTAATGAGGGATACGCGCCAACCTTGATGACATGCGAATGTACCACGGTGATTGGTAAAGCATCCATCTGCTGATCACGTACTAAGTGCATGACCTCGGAGTTGTTCAGATAAGCCTGAGGATGACTGGTCATCTGGTAGCGTTCCACCTTCACACCTTCAGCCTGGAGGGACAATATCATTTCGTTTAAATCCAGGAGAGTTTGATCGAGCGCCGGGCCGCACAGCCCGGTAGGACAGCACATTGGTGGGTCAAAGAATTCTACCGCAATCTGCTGGTTTGAGGCGGGATTAATGTCGATAAATGAAATAGATTCGGTCATGATATTTCAAAATCCTTTGAATTATTATCACGTAAATATAACCGACAAGGTTGTAATACCTTTCGGGTGCAATTTAGGTTTTGACAGCGATTTCTTCAAGGGGATCAGTTCGCCTTGAGGACCACAGGTGGGAAGGCGAGGTTTGATGCGATTCGAATCGAAGAAAACAGTAAAAGCCTTGTTAAGTTCGGTCAGGGTATCTTTATCGATGGAGTAATAGACCCAGCGAGCGTCGATAATGTCATGTTCCATTTTAACCAGTCCAGCATCACGAAGCACGCGCAGATGGTGGGAAATCAGGTTTGGAGCCATTTGCAAAGATTCGCCCAACTCACAATTGCAATGTACCCCCTCCATCAGCAGGTGAAAGATTTTTAGACGTTTTGGTTCAGCCAGCACTTTGAGATGCTTGGTTAAGGTGTGCAAGTTGGTGGGGTATTGGAAATTACTAGTCATTTGACACGCATAATAGTTCAATAATGATTGAAGTATATACACATACCTGAGATCTGTCAAGATTGTACATTGCATCTGTACATTGCATCCCTTATTATTCAAACCAAGAATGTAATAATTTTAATAATGTAAAAGTTCTTTAGAATCAGATCTAGCTGCATCTTTGAGATGGATGTGGCAAATTCGTTTCATCCATTAGTCCTATGTTCAATATTTCTCACCCCATACCGAACAGCGATGATTTCTGCCAGAATAGCAACAGCTATTTCTTGGGGAGTAGATCCGCCCAGATTTAGACCTATGGGTGTGTACACTTTTAAAAGTACATCCTGAGTGAAGCCTTCCTTTTGTAGATGATCCAGGATCGTCTGGCATTTGGCACGGCTTCCGATCATGCCAATGTATCTGGTCGAAGAATTTACGACTTGCCGCAAGACAGCTTCATCGGAAACGTGATCTGTAGTGAGCAGGACTATGAAGGTGTTTTCATCTATTAGGATGGTTTTCAGTTCAGAACCCTCGCTTTTGCCAGGATCTGCATCCACAACCACTACTTTAAATCCTGCCGCTTCTGCCATTACCTTCAGAGGTGCTCCTATATGACCGCCTCCAACGATGATTAATCTAGGAGGAGGGTGATATGGTTGGATGAAGACGTGTATTTTACCCCCGTACAATGAACCCACAGCGTCTGTTCCTTTCTCGGAAAGGGCATAATGATTTATACCGGATTTTCCTTCCAAAAGGATATTCTCGGCATCCTTTAATATAGCTACCTGTAATTTACCTCCCCCGACGGTGCCTACAACAGTACTATCGGAATGCAGGACAATCTGCGCTCTGCGCTCCAATATTAGCTGGTGATGCGCCCTCGACTTTAATAACCGTCGCCAGAGCAGCCGGGTGCTCGTTTTGGATACACTCTGTTAGAACCGAGATAGGATATCGTATAGTGATTTATTTCAACCTTACAGGTGCTATTATAGAAATGGCACACTTCCTGATTCAATACATTTATAGGCAAAAACATACATTCCTGCTGACCATGCCTGGTGTGGATAACCCATCGGGCGCCCGGTGCGCCCGTGGCACCATTCGTTGAACTCCCATTCATCCGAGACTCCTAATTGATTGACTTTTGCCAAATTCTCCAATTGTCGTTCTACCTCGTCCGTGCGTCCGGCTTTGACAAGAGTTGCCACATAGAAACCCCCCACGAATGGCCAGATACCACCGTTGTGGTACTGCTCCGGCAGATTCAAGTTGTTGTTGCGGTAGTACTCTCGCCAGTCTTTGCTACCAGGATGGATTACCGGGTGGAGCACACGCACTGGATATGGCTCGGCAATCCCCACCTGATGCAGATAATCCAGAATGCGCTTCTGCTGAGCCGGGTTGGCCACGCCAAACAAGATTGCCAGCAGGTTGCCGAACACATCACAATAATCGCCAAAATCACGAAACGCTACGTAAGGCAAGAAAAACGGCCGTTTCACCAGCACTGGATCCACCTGGCTGAGGGTGTGTTTCCATTCCGTATGTCCAGGACAATCTGGTCCCCATTCGTCTTCATTTTCCGGTCCCACCCACAAAACAATCCGAATTTTGTGGAGTACATCATCAGCCTTCATTTTATAGATATTCCCGTCCAGTCCGAGGGCCTCTGACATTCCCCCCATTGCCTGCAGGGCTGCATACCATAATACGTTGTCGTACAGCACGTTAAAGCGGTTAGCCAGTAGGTCAGCCCAATCAGCTGCTTCGTGTATCTCGAGCAAGCCGCAGCCGTTTGAATCCTGGTAGCGCAGCCACAGCAAAGCCAATTCCAGGATAGGCCATTGATCCCTTAGGAATTTTTTATCACCAGAAACCCGGTATTGAAAGGCATGCCCAAGGATAAACCATAAGTTCGAATCTACTGAACCCGCATTGGTATGATCTAGGCGTCCTGTCGCCACGCTGACGTTATTGGGTATAGCCCCCAATTCAGATTGCTGCCCACCCAGGGTGTGCAGTGAAGACCGTAAACAATTTTCGTGCCCAGGTGAAAGGAGCGCGCCCAGTGATGTGATCACGCTGTCACGTGCCCAGACGTGAGGATATCCTTCAGGTGAGGCCATTAATCCAATGGGGCTGCATTCACTACTCAGGATTGCCTGTGCTTTTTCAAGCGCGATATCGACAAAAGCCATTATTCGGTCTCCTTTTGACGATCCATAAAATATTTAACATCAGCTTTAGAGGCAATGGAATCAATAAAGCATAGTTTCGTGGTTCAAGAATTTTCGTGATCTTTCCAATCACTCTCAATAATATTAAATCTGTCTAGTATCCCACCACAGCACTCAACCACGCATGCCTGATTAGCCTGGTAGTATACGTATTTCCCTGCCCGTCTGGCAGTAACCAGGCAAACGCGGCTCAAAATAGCAAGATGATGCGAGACCGTAGGCTGGGTCACATCCAGGTGCTCATTTATTTCGCTAACATTCATTTCGCCTTTATGTAATATCACGAGGATTTTCTGCCGCGTTTCATCGCCCATCGCCTTTATAAAATCATCAAAGCCGCAGCAAGGTTCCTTGTTCATCAATTTATAGACCTCTTATATAAACTATGGTTAACAATTTTCGCTGGTATGGCACTCTTTAATTTTATCAATTTTTAGTCATTCCCCTATTCCAACAATTCCCGTAAACAATTTCAACCTTAATCAAAATTCTCACTCTTTATCGCAATTAGAAGTCACTTTCGCTTATTTTCGCATTCATTACAAAGGTCGGTCTGGCGATTGGTCCAATAAACCAGACCACATTTAGGACAGGTGACTTTACGGAATTTTGATTTCCAGGTCTTCTGCTTCGGGAACAATTCAGGAGGCAAAGAGGTCAGAGGGTCAGAGAAACAGGTGCAACCCAATGTATCATCCTTGACTGCCTGATCTTCTTGATTGTTTAGTCCTGAATTCTTTTCAACCATGTGTTCCTCTTTTCTATCCGATCGAGGGCGCTTTCACGATCATGTCCTGGAGGGCTCTAAGTTGATCGGAGTATAGTGGATTAAATATTTCTGGACAATCGGAAATATTTACTTTGGAAACAGTGAGTTTGAGCGCAAAAGTAAAGCAGGTGGGTTCCCCACATTGTTTACAATTTGTGTTGGGAAGCAGCTTGTAAACAGCCATTGGCGTCGGACGCTGGTAGCTTTCATAGCTGGGAGTAATCTCAGCCCGCCTATCCCAGGTGCGGTTTACCATTTTGACCAACCCCTGGATTTCTATTTCCGCTGCCTGCCGGTCTTCCACATTGCTGGTAGAGATATCAAATTCATTGAAGACTATGTTATGCCCGCCTTTCTTCCATGTCAGGGAATTTGCAGCTTTATGATAAACAACCCCTCGCAGAGTCGCGTTCAAATAAGGCATCACATCGCTGATATCAACGACCAGGCTAGCTGTTGCCGCAAACCGTTCCGCGCCCGGCTTGCAGGGGGGTGTAAAAACCCTTAGTTCATATGTATCAATCAATTTATCATCCATTATCAATCCTCACTGTTGCATAACCAATAATTGAATTTCTAGTCCAAATTGATTAAGATCAAACGGCAGATCGTCATTAATCGAATAGTCCTGTTTCCACATCAACTGTCCCTGGCTATTGAGCAAGAGCAAAGCTGGAACTCGAAATATGTCATACTACTCAGCCATGTCCGGTCGGCGTTCAATGTCGATATGGAAGATGGGTATTTCCTATCGGGCTTCTTCAGACCAGGAGGCGATCTGGTCATTTGCGTTGTTTGACACAACCATCTGGCATTCACATCCTCTGGAAACATTGAAGAACAGCAGGGCAGGCTTCCCGTTCAGTTCCAAAGGTCGACGAGGTACAAACCATCCAGAGCGAAAGGCTTAGGTACCAACGATAACAATAGCTACGCATATTAATAGAGATAGAATAAGAAATCTGCGGTGATCATACATTCAATTCACGCTATCCATAAGAAATACAAACCTACTGCGATGATCAACAATCCACTGGCTCTTTCTATTTTTCCGGACCATTGACCCAGACTTTGCATCCTTTTAAATGCCCCAGTAAAAGTCCCGGCGAGTACTACTGGGACGCCTCGACCCATCGCATAAACGAATAACAATGCAGCACCAAAAACAATCGCGCCTTTCAACATCACATAGGTCAGGATCACAGCTAATACTGGCATAACGCACTAAGAGGCTACCAATCCGGAAACCAAGCCCAAAGCCAGTGCACCCGGTATTCCTTTCAAACCGACGCTCTCACGCAAACTGCCAAACCAGGAGGGTATGGATAGACTGTACACCCCAAGCAGGTTCAGCCCTATGAAGAAACAGATTGCGGCTACCAGGTAATACCACCATCTGCTGCTGGACCCGAATAATCCACCTAGCAGAGTAGCGGCAATTCCCAGGAACATGAAGGTGATCGCCAGTCCGATTGCGAATGTTAAAGATATAACGAAAGAACGCCTTCTACTGAGTTCCTTAGCCCTGCCAACATAGCCGACAATTAATGGGATAGTCGCCAGGTTGCAGGGTCCAAAGCTGGTCGCCAGCCCACCCAGGAATACCAGAGGAAAGGCAAGTACAGAACCTGCTTGTAAAATACTTTCATCAATCGGCATGCTTACTCTCCTCTGGCTAAATCATTCAGGGTTTGGCGCAGCTGGCTGGCTTCCATCACGCCTATGCAGGTTTGGGGCTGGCCCGAAGTGTCGTAAAAATATAATGTAGGTATGTACTGCAGACCCACCTCATTTAGGAGGGGTTGGTTTTGCCTGTCATATATATTCACATCCACCAGGGTGACCGAATGGGCGAACCCGGGGTAAACCCGATCAACAATTTCTATCATTTGCAAACAAGAATCGCATGTGTTCGAATGGAAAAAAGCTAGAACCAGCAGATTTTTGTCGAGGGCGGCTCCCAAGATATCTGCGGGCGATTCAGCGGTTGTCTCTTCTGCCTCTGGTTGATTTTTTATTACAAGGATGACGGCTGCCGCGATCACTACAAAAATAACAAACAAGATTTTGAGAAATCTTTGATAATTATTCGTCTTTCTTGGTTTGAGTTTCAAACAAACCTCCAAATCTTAAGATGCCGGTTGGCTGGTCCCAAGCTCAGCATGAGTATCAGCATAATGATCACTGCAGAGGGCAGACCATCGTCCGAGACAAGCGCAATTTTCACCGGTTCACCATTCAAGCGTTTGTGATAAGGGCAGATATGGATAACCGAAAGCTCTGGAGTCTCCAAGATTGTAGGATCCCTTGACTCAGTTCTCGGAGACATTTTCCTGCAAAAACTGCTCAACTGCGTCGAGGGCATGCACAGCGTAGATTGAGCCCGGTCCGCCGGCCATCATAACCCCGACACCAATCGTTTCAAGCAGTTCTTCCCTGATGGCGCCTGCCTGCACCGCGTCGTGGGTGTGGTAGGCGATGCAACCCTCGCAACCCACGGAGATGCTGATGGCAAGCGCCATCATCTCCTTCATCTTGCGGCTCAATGCGCCATCTGCAACAGTTTTCTTGTGCAGTCTGGCAAAACCGCCCATCTGCATGGGAATCTCTTTCCCAAGTTCTACAAGTCGTTCATCAAGATATTTGTGTAGTTCAACATATTTATTCATTTATTAACTCCGATATCACAAAATCAACGTGGCAAGTTTGTATCCAGTCATGACCACTATTAAAATTCCGAAAAGCTGCCTTAACCGATTGGGGGGTACATACAGGCTGGTTATGCGGGCTCCCGCAAACGCGCCCAGCGAACCGACTAAGACAAGACTGATCGTAAGCGGTATATCCCAAATGGCTGTTGGCAGGTGAGGTAACAGGGCTGAGAAGGATGGCGGAGTTACCGCGAAAGCGTTCATACCCGCGGCAACTTTGGGAGCAAATCCAAGCAAGATCAGGGTGGGCATCAGCAGGAATCCAGGGCCAATTCCCAAAATTCCGGCCAGGATTGAGATCGGTACTGCCAGGATCAAAACTGCACGGAAGTTCTCCTGGGCTTCTTCCCGTGTTTTTACTGGACGGAACAGAGTGTATGCCAGGAAGATCACTGCAAGGAAATAAATCGCCAGGATATATGTCTGAGGAATATTGTGGGCCAACCAGGCACCTACCGGCGCGGATAACGTTGTGACCACTGCCAGGGGGAGTGCCTTGCCCCAGATTACCAGTCCACTGCGGGCAAATCCCAGTGTGGCGAATAAAGCGGTGAAACCATTCAATAGTAAGGTAAGCGGCTGAACCATGTTGACAAGATCAGGGAGAAATAAGGATAGGAAAGGAACAGCTGCAAAAGCCACTCCCAAACCAAGCATCCCGGACACAACTGCAAGAATTCCAAGGCTTACAACCATGATAATACTCGTATTCATTGTATAGCTCCTTTAATTCCTTTTGTATGGTCACACAATATTAAATAAGACTCCTTACCCTGCAATTTCTTCGAGGTTCCCTTTCAAATCTGATTGTATGGAAACTGGATTTTCACCTTTCCCAATAAATCCTTCTAAGGTGCTTTCTAAAACGCCCTGTAACACAGGTTTTACAAGTTTATACCGGATGCGTTTTCCAATCCGCACCCCGTGAACTAACCGTGTTTTTCGCAATATGGATAACTACTGTGAGATGTATGCCTGGCGTTGGTCGAGTTGGGGCATCAGGTCACATACACAAATCGGACCCTGGGACAGAAGTGCAAGAATTTGGAGCCGCACGGGGTGAGCCAGGGCTTGGAACAACTTCGCGCGCTTTCTATATTCCCTTTTAGTCATAAATGCTCGTCCCTTCTGAATCATTATGCTGGATCATGCCGCGGTTATATATATGCAAACTTTTATTCTTTTGCTTGCTGAAAGTAATAAGCTGTATAAGCCTTTCTCAGTGCTGAAGCGTAGTCAGCTTCGATCTCTGGGTGTGGTGTGATATAGTTGAACTTTCGAGCCATATCTACCAACTCTTCATCTGTCGCTTCCTCTGGCTTACGGTCTAATTCGAATAACTGAAAGAATATATAATCCAGGTTCATCATTCCGACAACTCGTTTCTCGGATCCAATTTTGATATAACTCAGACCAGCAGCGTTTGGAAGACAACAAGCTCCGCTTCCTTTAAGAGGTTTGTTCATCGACCTGCTACTTTCCTTGATTCACAACAGCCGCTTCTTGAAGAGGAATGCCGCATGCTAGTATTCACAGTGACTGCCGCGAACGTTTGGCGGGTTTTGGCGCTGCCACACTGAGGTCACGCTGGTTTCCAGCCAGTTCCCTTCTTTTGGATCGAGGCGAAGGTTTCAAATTCGCTATCACAATCTTCACAAATGTATGTATAGAAAGGTATCGCCAGTTGCTCCTTTCAAATTTGAATACATATTCATACCTTAACTAATAAAAATAATTAATAGGGTCATTTTATAGTTCTTGGAACATCGTTTCTTGCCGCATTATGATGGTCTGTCATGTATATATTCGCGGTTGCGAATATATTGTGGCAAAAAAAAACCTGGTTTGCAGGGGTAATCAACCTATCTAATCTACGATCTCAAATTGTGGATCGACAATTATTTCAGATTTAACCGAATTTGCCACTAAACTGTACTTTTGAGCTGATTGCAGGGCGCGGCGGACACGCGCCTCGACTTTGGCGTGGTCCTGGCCCTGCGCGCCCACCCGGATGAGGGGCCAAAAGCGCAGGTGGGTGAAAATCTCGGTGCGGTCCAGTTCGATCAGCTTGGTACCCTCTGCCCAGCATTTGTAGGAGCGCAGGTCGAGCTTGAAACGCTCCGTTGCCCAGATGAACATCATCATGATGCATGTGTTGGC
>SDBT01003627.1_pt1 | contig 26574 bp, 29 predicted proteins | sample 2277101 | NCBI WGS metagenome assembly SDBT01 (sample SAMN10404973, study PRJNA504765) | marine sediment metagenome | isolation source: marine sediment core GS10_PC15, 103 cmbsf | place: Arctic Ocean: Southern Knipovich Ridge | collected 2010 | reverse complement strand
AAACCGGGCATGATGTTTTGAATGGCAAAATTAACTCCAACCTCATCAAGTTCATTCCCGAGCATTAAATCTTTCAAAACAATGGCGTAAGCTTTCTCTTCTTCGGTTCTGAAGGAGTCCAAGCCTTCCTTATTGAATTGATCCCACATCTTCAGGGGATTGACACTGAGAAAGTCTCTTACTCGCTCTCCTTTTGTTTGTGCTTTAGACCCCTCTTCAGACTGTTTTTGCGCCGCCCTTTCTTTTTCGGTTCCGTAAAGGCCCTCATAGATATCTTGTCCCACCTCACCCGAGTAGGGGTCTTTGGCCTGTTGCGCCCCTTTTTCGTGGGGGGCTAACTTATCTATTTTTAAGTAAAGTTTGTGTAGGGCTTCAGATCTGTCTTTGTAGTAGACCTCGGCGTATCCCTGATCAACGGGACGCATATACATCATCTTGGGATTTGTCTTGCTTCCTAGCTGACCCTTATCAAACAGGCTTTTAAGCTCGACAAGAGCCTCTTTCTTGGTCTTATCAGGGGCAATCCTAATCATGTCGTTGATTATTTGTTCGTTGAGCTTCATTGTGACCAGCTCGTTTCTTTGAAAATCCTGCTTTTCTTCGGTCTTAAGTGGTTTTTCCTTTGTTTTTTGGGCGTATTTCGGCGCAAGATCCCGTCTAGAAATACCAAAAGCATCGCTATCGTATGGGTCGTTGTTCTGATTTTCCCTTGCGCTTATTGGGTTTTTCAATGAAAGAAAATCTCCTCGGGGTATTGAAAAGGCATGCGCCTAATGTTATATTCTAATCAAGGTAAATATGACTTTTTAGGAGGTAGTCATGGTTGAATATTTCAAATTAATGTTCTGGTCTTCCTACATCCGGGGAGAAAACCCCTTCGTTGGGCTTTTTAGGGGATTGATTTATGGATCCTTTATCCCCATTGTCATCAGCTTCGGTATCTGCTGGCTTGTAGATGTGAGTTTTCTTACATTTTGGGGGATGGTGTTTAGCGTTATATGGGAACACATCGCCGCTTTTTTTAGCTGTATCTTCGACGAAGGGTGCATGGCTGAATGGAGAATATTCATCCGGAAGGCGATCTTCTAGAATTCAATCTTATCTAGACTCTGCTGTTTGTTGAGGAAATCTTGACGTTGTTTTCTAGCAGTTTCGATTAGCTCAATGTCGCTGGGGTCTATCTGGATCTTTTCGGTATTTGGGCCGTCTGTAAGCGTCTCATCATCACCGAATAGGCGTTGCATGTTTGCTATCGCCTCGTCGCCACCGTGCTTTCTCAATGCATCGTAGAACGTAGTACTCTTGTGTTTCGAATCGTAAAACGACTCATCCTGATAATTCTCTTTCAAATTAATCTGTCGCTTAACCTTCTCGCCAGTACTAGCGTGTTCTCTCCTCTTCTCGATGGCCTTAATGGTTTCTTTGGGGTGAGGCGAGATCAACATCGCAAGATACTCAATATACCCTAACGTCTCTTCGTGTCGGCTCAACTTGTTGTTGATACGGTGACGAATTAAAACAGCCCATTGCTGTTCTGTAATATTGGTTATCTTGTCACTATTTGGGACTTCACCTAACTCGGCAATAATGTCGAGTTTTGCGCTGAGGGCGAAATCCCCTTTTAGTTTTTTAGTTCTGCTTCTGGTACACCAGATGTCTGATTAAAATCAGCTTTGGTAAAGATCTCCATGATAACTGACTGTTCTTGGTTAAGCAGAAATTCCTTAATATCATTGCGTTCTTTAATTTCGATATCATCAATTTTAACAATCATTGATGCAAGAAGCTCAACGGCTCCTGTAAGAATGCCTTTAATGCTCTGATCCTCTCCCAATTGGGAATAATCAAAATCCATTTCCAGCGTATCTTTGGTGGTCAGTGTCTTAATGGAAATTTTGTGTCCCATTACTTCGATTTCTTTTGTCTCCGGTGCTTTGAAGACGATATCTGCTAAAACGTTTGCCATTTCCTTTTCCTCTCTTTGGTGAATTGATATAACTTATTCTATCAAAAAAAACGGCCCAAACAGCAGGCAAGCCGAAATGAGCCGTTTTTTATTAATTTAATTTAATTTAATTTGATTGATTAATTAATTACTGAACGCCAGCAAGCCCAGAGTCGTAGTCAAACGGACTGAACTTACCATCGTCAATAGAGGTCACATCAAATGCGGCTGTTTCGGTAACGATGATTTCACCTGAGATACTTCGTGGAGCTGAGTGTGAGGTCATGTAGCAACCACGATAGTTTGTCTCCCTGATGTTTGTTCCGTCAGGTAGTGAAATAATCTCCTGAATGTCAATTGGCGTCCTAAGCTGAGCAAGCATTCTGAACTGATCGCCATATCCAAACATGTTAATCATTTGTTTCTGGAATAGCGCCATTTTTTGAATGTTGAGCTTATAGTCGGTCAACTGCCAAATGCGAGTTAGAATTCTATCGCCTGTTCCGATTCCTCGGACGGGCGTAGTTGTTCTATCCATACTGGGTTCGATGGATTGAATCACACCGATAAAGGTTCCGTTTACCAGCACTTGTACTACCGTCGATACGGTAATGTCTGTTTGATTTTGGAGTACGTCTTCTACTGCCATTTTATATTAGCTCCTTATTGTATTAGAGTGATGTCCTAATCGTAAACGTAACCTTGATGCGGTTTAGAGGGAATACAGGAACGTATTGAACCGTAGCAAGTACTTCGGTAGGATCAGATGGGTTCACCGTAACGGTGATGGCTCCGATGGAACTGATTAGAGCTTCAGATGCGAGTGCCTGCATCGTAGCCAAGATTGTGCCTCGAATAGCCGGAATGACGATTTGAGGAATGAGTTTCTTACCAATGAACTGCTCAGTCGTAAATCTAACTGCCTGTGAAACAAAGTCAGTTGTTACTACTACGGAGAATTCACCATTTGCCTGATTTGTCTGGTCAGTCGTGAGCTGATGTCTCACGAAAATCCTCGAACCAAGTTTATCGATCACGGTAACGCCTGCGCCACCGAGAAGATTTTTCTCTGTTTCCAAGTACTCTGGGTCTGGATGTCCAGCAGTTTCGGCTGAGATACTTCTGATGTCCGTAAACTGCTGATTTGTAAGCGGTGTAGCAACATCCGAAAGGGGATTTGCTGACAATGCCGCAAACGCAACAGCCATAAACGAAGCGTCAACTGTGACATCTTGGAAAAGTCCGGCAGGATCCTGAATTTGCATAATCGCTTTACCGGGAGCAATAATAGTAATTCTCTTGTCTTTCAGAGATACGCTTGCTGTGAAAATTTGGGTATTTGGAGTAGTTGCGTCCCCAATTTCTGCGTCACCCATTGAACCAATACCCACTCTCTCTTTCTTATTCTGTGGGTTAGCCATAGTCTGGCAATGAAGGTCAACAGCCTGCAGGATAGCGGCTTTCTCAGAGAGAGGGATTTCCCTCTCTCCAGTTCCGCTACCGATGGTAATAGGTACAATCATGTCAACAATCTTAGGCTGAAGCTGATCCAATGAACCTTGGAAATCACCCTGAGTTGTTCCTAGACCGGACATCTGAGCCAGCGTAAGTACCGAAGCTCCGTTAGAGAAGGCCACTCTGGCACCAAGCGTAAGTGCGTTCACGTTTTTGATTACATATGAACCAGCATTTGCGCCAGACTCGATAAGAGTCCATTCTGCTTCTGAGCCGTATTCATCAACTACAAGTCTGTAATCGGTGAAGTTCTTAGGCTGATAGTCAAGTCCTGATTTGTTGTATGCGTAGTCCACGAAGTAGGTATTTGCTACTGGTGGTACTTCATCAATCGCATAGCCGTATCCAGTTGGAGATACAGGTGCCCACTCAACAAACTGAGTTGTTGCGGCGGTTCCCGTGAGATCCCAACCACTCTGCGCTCTGCCGAAGCCGAGCGAATCGAAGCCAGCAACAGTACCGGAAGCAGGGTAAACAATGTTAGTTCCTGTAACGGAGCTGAGGGCCGTGACTGCTGTATTGCCCGAAGCAATATTGCCAGTGAAGGCAATTGGGTTTGTAAATGTAGCTCCCTGAACAAACCTTTCGCTTGTTACAGTTCCCGTGTATGCGTAATTCACGCCATATGGCACACCTGAAGCTGGAACGGTGCCTTCGTTGGCGGCAGTTCCATAATCAGCGCTAGTGCCGATTGACCAAGTTAGGGAGTTCCCATCTTGAGTCCAACCAGCGCCCGTGCCAGCAAATCCAGCAGGGGGAAGGGCGCTTAATCCAGTATTGTTTCCAGTGTGTACAGAGAGGACGCCACTACCGGGGAATCCGGCAGTTCCGGTTTGAATTGCGGTGGCGACAAGGAGGGTTTTTGTTACGTTAGAAGTTGAGGAATCATTGACATTGTTGGTATACACAGCGATGTCAGAAATGAGTCCCGTGGAGTTAACTGTAGTTCCCGTGTAGTCGTAGTTGGCGTAGTAGGCGTTTCCAGTCTGGGGGGTAGTCGAAGCGGGGTAGGGGTTGTCCGAAGTTGACCATGAAATATCGTCATTATCATGAAGTCTGTAGCCGCCACCAAAGGTTGATGAACCGCTAGTTTCATAAGTCTTCTGGGCACCACCGGGGCCAGTGAAATCATACACCTGAGCGATAGCATTTACTGAGGCTCGGGTTAATTTACTTGTGTGGGTTGTGGGCTGTGTAACGGCTTCTGCGGTGATGTCTTTTGTTCGCTTGCCTGTACCGATGAGGGCCAGAATTCTGGTTCCACCGGGGAGCTGAACAATATTATTCGCAATTTCTACCTCAGTTACAACGCCGGGAGGTGTGTATACCATTATTGATCTCCTTATAATCTCTTCTTTTTTTTGAATGAATTCTTTTTGGCGTGGCAGAATCCATTAAAAGATTAAGAATCAATCATGAAATCAACTATGAAATACCCAAAAAGACAATTTTATTAATTTATTGTGTGTAATTTGAAACAGACTAATTAAACAATTAAAAACGTTATAAACTAATTAAAAACAAAGATACGATGTTCCTTAAAATAATATTTTTTTATAAAATAAATAGCTATTTTAAGAGAAATAATTAGGTGCCCGTAACGGGGGGATAGACGGTTAAACCGCCCTCATAGGTCGGATTATTGAATTTGGTCAAGGTTTCCACTCCGGGGCCAAAATAAGGAACCCCCTCAACGCCACCAATAGGGATGGCTATACCACTGGCGCTGGAAATAATGTCTACGCTCCTCAATTCTCCCCACTGAACAAACCCCTGACAGCTTACTGCGGTCTGAAATAGGTGCTCATTGATGTAATCACGCTCAGACTGACCCCCTTGCGACCATTCAGTGAGTACGAAGCCATCGGAATCGTAGGGCTCTTTCTTCTTTTCCACTAAGAATTTCTCTACTAAATCTCCCAATTCCTGTGCCTCAATGGTGGATCTGGCATAGCATTCAAATGAGATGGTGTGGTTGTAAATTCCACCATATTTAGCGTAAACAAATTGGTCGGTATCGAAGATACGAATTTGGTACTGATCTCCAGCCCAAAGGATGTCATTCATCTTGAAGGCAGTTCCCGTGAGTTCTGGAGCAATACCGCTACCATTAATAATAAATTGATTAGGTTCGACGGGTAAGATACGGGTTCCTGAGATATCGTTACCGCTAAAGACTAGATAAAATTGATCTTGAGTAGAATTCAGAGCCACTGCAATTGTGTAAGTCCCTGTTCCACCAGTAGGTGCTACTACGGGTGGAGTCCCTTCTAGGATCGGGCATTCTCTGGCATATAATAAGGATGTTGGCTCAAAGGTAGTTGGCGGGGGAACATTAATTATTATTCCCGTGTTTGTTCCGCTCTCGAAATCGGCTGATGTACCAGTAGTGAATATTGTCTTTACAATATCAGTACCAGTTGCGACACCAATCGTATTGTCCCAAGGATATTTTGGATCATAGTCTATAGAACTGGGTAAGTTGACTTTATGAACATTGTTTCCAACCAAATTATTGTCAGCTTGGATGGGGACTAATTGAACTTTTTCATGCACGTCATCAATGAAGTCATCAGGTGCTATACGACGTTGATTATTTGAAACGGTTCTAACGATTACACATGGTACTTGAACTTGAGTTAGGTCAAATCTGTCTGAAAAGTCGGTATGCTGATACAGCCTATTTTGCATGGCATGTCTACGAAAAAACGGAACCATCAAATCAATAAGTCTTTTAGTAATCATCGAGTTGTTTAAAATAAATGCCATAACCTTCCTTTACGACAAGAAGTTCGGAAGTGCGAATTCTTGCTGTTTGATACCCGGATCCAGTCTCTTGCAATTGAATTCCATGTGCATGAGCTTGTTGTTGGCGGTAAGCGAGTAGGATACGTCCAAAAGCTCGTAACGTGCCAACTCCTGAGTGACCGCCTTAGTTTCTGGGTCAAACATAAACCTAACCATGATGTCACGCTGGTCAACAATGTTAACAATCTTCCCTTCGCAGTTGAGGCATGGAACTGTCCAGAACTTCAACGTGTGGTCTACCATTAGGCCGATATCCGTAGAATCTGTTTTGCGTGGTGCCATTCCTCTATTGACATAGAACATATTGTCATCTCTGTCTGGGTTTCTTAAGAATTGGAAGCCACCGACCTTATCAATGAATGGATCGTTTGTAATAACTCCAAAGCCATTACAGATGGGGCAACTGGAACGAGCCTGTCCTCGGATGTTATCCCAGCAAACAGGGCAACGTCTTCCGTCAATTGCTTTATTGGGAACAATCAGTTTGCGGTAAAAGAGAACCAACTCTCCGAGCGTTTCTAGGATTTGCTTTTCCCGATTGATTTGCTCGTCGAAAACGGTCAAAGGTAGTCCGGTAATGGGATCAAGTCCAAGAGCACACTGAACTCGGGGATTGTTTAGCGATGCCTGTAAGGGGTTGAACCCAAAGCAGTCCATGTATGACTTATGAGGGCGTTTTGGATTGTTTCCACCCCCTGCGCTACCACCACCGGGGCCCGGAATCTTACAGTTTTTTTGTGGCATTTAGTTAATCCTTTAGGTGCTCAATTGTGACTTGATAGTAAATCCTTTTCTCCGATGCGTTTTGGTTGGAAACCATTCCCGTAACAAAATACCTGTCTAAAGAGGATTTAATTTGAAACATGCTGTCGTGAAAACTTTGCCTCACGTTGTCGCTATTTGTCCAGTCGTCAACCCTCGGGGATGGTGGGAATGCTCCCCCTCTTAAATCTACTACTGGGTTTTCGAGTACGCCAACTATTGCATTTTCAATGGTGTCCATATTGTTTGTAGAAATCATATTTGCTTTTGGGAAAGAATCTCTCGACAACTGTGCTCCAAGAGCTGCACCGGGCCCGTAGTACAGGGTGAAATTGATTGTTATTGGGAAACCTTCAGGACTCCTCATCTTCTTGAGGAGGTTTTTAACATCCGCTTCTCTGTATGAGATAAACATTACTTGGCTCCTCGTATAGCAAATGTGGCTACTCTGGCATTGGCGAGCGTTCCAACATCCTCGACATTGCCTATATCCAGATCAACAATGAAAAAGTTTCCTAAAACATCTTTGATCACATCCATCTTTGCGTCGAATGCCGGAATTAAACCCATAGGACTGTCGAGGAGATCGCTAATCAATCCACCCCCCATGATTTGCCCGAGCCCAGAGTCGATTTCAAACCCTTGGTTTTTAAATATCTCCATGAATGTTCTGGCTAAATCATGCACAAAACCAGATTTCAAGGGTAAATGGGCAAATTTAATATAGTCCTCAGAGGTAATCCAGCCCTCAAGTTTGTAGGTGCCAAGGCTTTCACGTTTCTCCAACATGATATCAATGAAAATGGAATCTTGATCCCTCTGCATATTCTTCAGCACGTTTTTAATATCTGCTTCTCTGTAGGAAATAAACATTAGCCCTCGAACTCCAAATAGATAATTGTTTTAAGTTGATTGTTGATGATTTTAGATACTTTATCGTTGAATTCGATAGTCTTAGCGGATACTTCTTCGACGGGGGCATTGCGGCCCTTGAATTCCTCTGCTACTAATTCTTGGACTACAGCGCTCTTGATGGACATGATAATAGTCCCAATCTCCTTTCTGAAATTCTCGACAGAGTATTTAATGTAGTATTCGTTTGAGGAAAATTGAGCGTTAATCTTTTTATTAATTAGCGTGTCTAGTTTTGAGGTTCCTTTTTTCATTACCAATCTCCTCGATCATGGCTCTGCGGTGTTTTCTCTTCTTCTTCATGTAATTCTTAACACGATTTTGCCACTCTGGGCCCCCCATCTCACCACTGTAGTCATAGTTCTGACGGAGGGGGTTGGGGACTGCGCTTGCGGATCCCTTCTTCTTGCGACCTTTTTTCTTCTTTTTCTTCTTCTTCTTTTTGCCCTTCAGTTGTCTGGCATAATCAGAGAAATCCTTGTCTTTGAATTTGTCTATATATCCTATGTAGTCCTGAACGGCGTCGGCTTCACGATAAGAAATTGGGATCCAAGAAGTTTGTCTCGATTCAAATTCTCCCTTTTCTCTTTCGAGGCGAGCGTCTTCAGATTCGTCTCTGCGTTGAATTTCGTTAAATGTATTCATAGATGTGTCGGCTTCGTGCACGTCCCTTGTTTTTATGGCATGGTCAAGTCTGTCCATTGTATCTCTGAGCATTCTCATCTTAGCGAAGGAGCTTTTGTCGTCTAGATAGGGCGGGCCACCTCTTCCGGTGCGATAATACTTTTCAAGCAATCTGTTGAGGATTTCGTACTGCATTGGGTAAACGACAGGAGGGGCAATGCTGTCTAGAATGTGCCAATCCCTTAAGTCTTTTTCCTTATATATTTTTTCCCAAGCTTTATTTAGCATTACGTCTCCCGACTTTATTGTGATCATCAATGCGATTAGCTAGATCTTTTCTTTCCAAAGCATTAAGTTTCCCGCCTATCTCGCTTTCGTGTGCGATGATAAAACTTTTAATCGCATCTCTAACACCCTCGGGGAATATCTCAAACCTTTCCTCTGGGGTTATAGCTCCTCCGGGCTTTGCAAATAGTGACAGTTCTCTGAAGGGTGTACCAAAAAATTGAATCAACTGATATCTGGGCCACTGATGTCCTACGGCGGTTTCGTAAGCACGTCTATATCTACCGAGAAAATCCTCTTTTTCCTCACGTTTCTTGAGGAGGTTTTTTACGTCAGCTTCCCGGTAGGAAATAAACATTAAACCGAGACTGCCCGACATGACAAAAAAGAAAACTCCCCTGTGTATATATCACACCTTTTGTCGAAACTCATATTTTGCATCTCCAATCTCCTCGCCCTCCCATGTAACTCCCCGTGGCAGGTTTTACATAAACAGACTAAATTAGACAGGGCGTTACACTTACTTATTCTAAATGGGATTATATGATGAACACTTCTAGAATTCTTCTTTGCACACAGCCAGCATGTCTCTTTGTACTTTTTTAATATTATTTTTCTGTTTCTTTTGAAATCACTTTTCTCTAGGGGGTTTAAAAATTGGTGATCGTTAAAGATTCCACGCTCTAAATTTTTCCTTATTTTTGTTATGGTTCCTTTCTGAGTTAATTGTCTAACTCTAAAATCGGTATTCGCCGTTAGGCCCTCACTCCAGCTCTTTCTCTCCCCACTCACATATTGAAGATTGTTGATTTTTTTAAAGCGTTCATTCAAATCTTTTGCGGAGTGGCCTTCAACCTTCCATATTTTTCGAATTAAGGGCTCGCTGACGTTGAATCGCTTAGCTAATTTATTCATCGGGACATTTGAATTGAATGACTTTTTTATTTTGTTTTCAGTCTCTTTGGCAGTCTGTCTACCACCTGTTTTTTTTCTACCTTTTGCGTATTGTTTATTGAGAGAAATCGAGCTAGTTTTGGAGATTCTTTGTCTAGTTTTTTCTCTTCCATATCTATCCCGCCATACGCCGCCTATCCAACTAGAGCTTAATGGTATGTTGTGCTTTTTCTTGATATCTTCAACAAATAAATTTGAATTGAATAAAGAACAGACTATTTCTTTATACTCAGCTACAACATCGGGGTGAGCTTTGATATGATTGCCAAATCCACTATTGTCTGAAAATTCTCTATCACAAACTTTACACTTGATAGCCATATTAAAAAAAGCGACGAGATCTTAAGTGGCGTAAACGGACGAAATTAGGATTCGGAACTAAAACTCTTGTGCTTCCAATACCAAGAAGGTTTGGCTTCACGTTTGCCTTGATTCTTTCTTTCTCAGCCTGATATTTCTGTTCAATCTGCTGAGCAATACTCATCATGTGACCGGGGATATCTGGCGGTGTGTATGAAATTCCTTGGTCAGACACCACGAAGTTTCTTGCTTTTTCCGTGAGAGACTGAGCCTGAAGTCCAAACACATAGGCTCCGAGAATAACCACGTTGATCCAGTCTCTAGGCAATGATTCGATGGTATAAAATGTTGGGGTTGGGTGCGAGTTAACGTCCTGCAGAGCCATGTCGATATAGGCAAACAACTGGGCGTCAGCGAAAATCTGGCAAGCCTCATCTGTGTCGTTCAGGACTTGTCGCAGGTAACTGATTAAATGATTTTCTCTGTCTGTGTAAAAATCGTCAGACAGTGGATAAAGGATTGTGGGCATTATTATTCACCTTCTTTATAAATTTTAACGAGTTCATCTATTTTTTTCTGAATCTCATCCTTTTCCGTCTTACTAACAGCCTTTCCTTTGTCAGCGTGTAGCTTAAATAGCTTGTTTTCGATTTCGTCCTTGGTTAAACTTTCCATCTTCATGGGTGCTAGTTTTTCGACACCCTCATCTTTCTCTAGGGCTTTTGCAGCCTTATCCCTTTCAAGCAACGGGACTCTGAATTCGATAGCTTGATTTTTTAGATCGGTTAATTTCTGAATACCCGCTCTTACGTCGGGGCGTGTGGGGTCAATCTTTAAGGACGAACCAGCGTTGCTCATCAACATCCATAAGGCGTCCACGCTACCAAGGAAAGTATTAGCATCCTTCAATGGGTTTACTGACCTACTTGTGATCATACTAAAAACCTTAGTAAGAGCAGCAACACCGTAGTCGAACTCCTTTAGGAAGGCTTTAACGTTTCTTTCATGTTTTTCATCTGCTTGCTTTTTCATTTAAATAGGCTCCTTAAATTACCTTTCTAAGCTCTCGCTCCTCTCTGAAGTCAATGCCTTTATAGACAAATACATATTCACCGACAGGTAGAATTACTTTCCAGCTACCAGTTTCGTCCGTCATGGCTGTGGCTACTTTTGCGTTTTCTCTCGACCCGGCAACGAATGTTCGTTTTTCGTAAACATTAATATGGACGTTTTGAATGGGCTCGTTGTAAACGTCTTTAACTATGTCGGCAACTTCTCTTCTTCGACCCTCTAAATCAATCGATGCAAGCTTTTGATCGGAAACGCTTCTCTCCAATGCCGCCGCCTCTTCTTCGAAAGAAGGCTGGTCGCTGTCTCGTTTTATTTCATCATTATTGGGCTTATCTTCTGGGATATTGTTAACATCAGAAGATTCTACGACCTCAAAAAAGTCAGATCCTTCGGGTATGGTATTTCTACTCCCAGCCTGCTTGGCTTGAATGCGTACTATGTAGTTGCCGTAACCAGCGTCATTGGGAATGATGAAATCAAATGAATACTGACCTTCGTTTCTCTCCTTCATTGGAGTTTCTGGTAGCATTTGGATCATTTGATTTGTGGACTTATCGTAAAACTCCACACTCACGTTGACGTTATCAACTGGTACGTTATTTCCCTGTGAATTCTGAAACATTGCCGGGATATTAACTTTCATCCCCCTTGTAAACCTTCCTATCATGCCTGCACCTATATCCTTATATTAAAAAGTTGAACTGAGAAGTCCCCCTGTACCTGAAATTTTGCGGTGAGGCTGTTGCATATGCATCACTCACCTCAATGTTATAACTTGTGTTGAACACTCTGCCCGAATTTCCAACTCCCTCAACAACGAGCACGAACTCTCCGGGGTTGGCGTTCATGAAGAATACGCCACTTACATTTGTTCTCGTCACAGCAATTGGGGGTGCCTGAGCCGTGGAGCTGACACCCTTGGAGAATAGCGAAACTTTGAGATTGCTAAGGAAGCCACCACTCTCTCTCCCGAATTGATCGGAAAGTACCAACGATCCAAGCGAATTACTGTCTGCCGAAAGCGTGATTTGACCGAAGTTGAAAGTCGGCGTTCCTGATGGGATTGTCTTGGCAACCTGATTTGTGAGGAAGCCATCGGCATTTACCGTAATGAGATAATCTTCGGGATCCAAGAATACCGTATAGAGGCCGGATGAATTTGTGACCGTAGAAGCTGACGCATTATTTGGATTAGAGAATAGGGAAATAAGGACTGTCGCATTGGCAATTCCACTTCCACTAAAGTTAACCACGGAGCCAGATGCGGCAATGGAGCCAATAAGTCCGGGGATGGGGAACGTAGACGAGAATGGAAGTACGCCAAATGATTCGGTTGACTGAACTTCCGTGCCACTAAATATGGCTGAGAACTCGACGATGTGAGTGGTTAATGTCGCTCCAGATGGGATTGCATGCTGATAGAAATAGCGGTTCGGATCGTCTGGATTTTGCGTCACGGTTCCGGAAAGGACATCAATGACTTTCGAGCCACCTAATTCATAGTGATAAATATCAATGCTATTACCGGAAATGCCAGCGAGAATGGGTGTCTGGTTGGAGTTAACGTAATTGGCAAATAAAGTTATGTTTGTTCCTGCTACATAATCTGACATCAATGGTATCCTTAGGTGTTTTATTTATTACTTTTTTATAAATTATATCAATTAAAAATGAAATTCATTTAAAAATAAGGGTTTTAATAGAACTGTCCGTAGGTTGTGACAGTGGGAGTTAATCCTGCGGCCTCTACTAATTCTGCGTCGATGACAACCCACGCCTCGGTAGCCCCGATGGTATGCGAAGAAGTGTATAGGCCAGCAGTTAAGCCAGCCCCTACGCCTCTGTCTAAACCTTTACCTTCAGTCTGACCGCCAGAAGGGTTCCCGGTGTTTTTTTCGGTGTACCTCACGGTGTAGTTCACATCTATGGTCGGCGTATGGGTGGCGTCCCTTTGAGAGTAGGCTTCCACTACTATTGAGTTGTCTATCTGCGTTGTTATCGATCCGCTAGGCGTCGTATTCTGACCAAGAATTATATTTACATTGTTCGTGTTAAGACCACTCACGCCGTTATAGCTGACAGCACCGCAAACTGCTTTTTGCGAGTTAAATAGAGTTACAACTACATTTCCCGAAATTGCGGTGGGGCTTTCTAGATACCACATTTCTCCCGTCTGGGTGTCTCCGAAGTTTCCACCTGTAGCAATAATCAAGCTTTCCGTGGTATTAAACGTGATGGTGTCAACAAGCGGGACAGTGGAACCTTTGGATCCCACATACACCAATAGAATTCTGTTATCACCCACAACATTATGACCAAACGTATATGACGAAGCATTACCGTTAGTCGAACTCGCTGTATTAAATGTAATTGCCATTATGCACCTTCCAGTCCAATGATTACAATTGCCCAATCTGCTACTTTGGTCAACACGTTATCAACCGTTATTTTATCCAGAGTTACGGGCAATTGAGCACTGATAGCCTGTGAATGAATTCCTAGCCCCGTTGCAACCACGTCCCAGTTTTGCACCTGAACGGGCGATAAGCTGGTGACATACGAATCTTCATCGTCCGTAAGCCCAAGCCCGATTGATATCCCACCCACCTTAGAAAAGGATTTAATTGGAAGTTCTTTGACCATACTTCCAGCTCCCGTTCTAGATTGAAATATAGTATCTGTCTGCTTTACCCCATCGAATGTCAGTGCGTTGAGAAGTCCGGCTGTAGATCCGCTAAACGTCACCTCAACGGTATTAGTTCCAGTCGGAGGATTTGTCATGTACCAAACAGACTGTTCTGCCCTGTCACTTTGAGATGCGGAAGCAATGTGAGTTAAGTTTTCCCCACCGTAGGTCACTCCACTAATTTCCGTGAGGGGAATATAGCTAATCCCGACTACAACTGCCGCATTGTTGCCCGAGGTAAAGTGGTCGGTAGATAGGGAATTACCAGATCCAAAAACGGATGAATGTGATATTTGAGTAATGCTCATTAGGCTGGGTTGAATGTAATGGTAAAGTCAATGTCGTTTGAGGTCATATCTCCCTCAAGGTGGAATGAAAGTCTATCCCCTGCGTTAACCCCACTCCAACTAGAGAGTGAAGTGTCTTGACCTTGAACGCCGTTTACATTGTTTATGGTTATTTTTTCAGTCCCGGCAATGGAATCTCCGGCAACGAAAGCCCCGGTATAGCTTCCCTCGGCTTGCCTTCTGACATCAATCGTTCCGGCTCCTGACGCAGTAGAGGAAACCTCCCAAGCTACAGGGGTGAAGTCTCCATTGATTGTGATACTTCCAATAGTCCCCGAAAGAAGACCTCCAGTTGTAGTGCTTGTACGCCAAGAGATATATCGAGGGGCCGTCGCCTTAAGGCCAGCAATTGATACGCTATCGCCTGAAACAAATGTTCCAGACAACGTAGTGGCGCTAATAGTATCGGTGGTTGAGACTGTAACTGCGGTAGATCCAGAGGTTAGGGCGATGTTCTGACCAGCAGTAATGCCCCTAAACGCAAGGTTGAATCCAGATTTCTCGAAGAACCATCCCTGATCGCCCCCGAGGTTGGAAGCAGTATTAACTTCTCCACCACCTCCACCAATCACGCCAGAGATGAAGACAGTATTTGCGTCAGAAGTTACGGTCACATTGCCTAGTCCAGTAATTCCCTTAAATTCAAGATCGTTGGTAGTCTTCTGCTTGAAGATTCCTTCGCCTTCAAGGAGATTGGAGGCAGAGCTGACGTAATTACCAGAAATGAAAGTTACATCCTCGCCTCGGGCAACGTTATACCACACACCCGACTCTCGCATTTCGGTGTGGGTGGTTGTTGAGTTGTAGCCTATCATTCCGTCAGCAGGCGTTGTAGGCCTGTTGGCGGTTGGTCGTGACGGAAGCTTAAGATATCTACCTCCGTTATTAGCCGCATTCACAATTTCCACACCTTCACTAAGTACTCTAAACGATGTCCTAACTCCACTCAGAGCGAAATCGAACCGTGACATATTGTTTGATAATACCATCTCACTAAAAGAAGCCCCATCACTGTAGGCCCCAAAAATTGATCCGTCACCTACACCAAAATCAGCCACCACCCCAGCGCCACCATCCCAAAAAAGCTGATGAAGTGAGTTCTGGATGTAGATGCCTTTGTCAAAGTTACCTTGATATGTGAGAACAGTATCTCCAGTAGAACTTCGGATGTCGTGACCGAGGACATCCAAAGGGCCACCCAACTGAGGTGTGCCGTCATCAATTAAATCTTGCATTGCTGATGCGGCTACACCGGAAACAAATGCGATGTCCGTTGCGTTTATTGCAACCTGAGGAACGCCGATTGTTACCGCCGTTGAACCGGAGGTGAAGACGACGCTATCTGCGGCAGTAATTCCTCTAAATTCAAGGTTTACTCCAGTTTTTTGCCAGAACAATCCTTCGTCACCGCCCAAATTGGAAGCGGTATTCGCTTCGCCGGACGGAATGCTCCCAGAGATTAAAACTGAATTAGCGGTTGAGGTTACGGTAATAGTTCCGAGCCCACTTAGCCCCTTAAACTCAAGGGTGGAGTTGTTTTTCTGAGCGAATACACCCTCTCCCGGCAGTAGATTAGTGCCTTTATTATCTTCTCCTACTTTTATTGATGCGCTGTTTGCCATTTATATCTCCTTATGGGCCTATGATGCTTCCAAACCCAGTAGTTCCACCTAAAGGTGTAAGTTCTACTTCAAGAATAATGTTTGGAGAAGTATTATCAAAGCCAAAGTCCATATCATAAATTCCTTTGGCGGTGGTGGCCTTGTCATGCCCACGGGTTGTTATTTCATTTGCGCCAGATCCAAAGTCATCTGTCCAGCGAGTGGTTATGTCTGGGCCATTCGTTATGACAACTGGTATATTGTTATGGGCCACAATACCGACAATATAACTGTTGTTTACGGTTGTTGTCAGAGTTCCCGTAATGGAGTTGGTTCCAAAGCCAGTGAAATTTGTTGTAGTGGCACCCGTTGTGTTCACGCCATTGTAATTTTGCGCTCCAACTACAATCCTTTCACCAGCGCTTAAATTTCCAGAAACGAAATTTGATCCCAAAAGTGGGTCTTTCAATCCCCAGAGTTCCCCCTGCAACTGAGAAATGCCCACGGAGACTATCTTTTCCATAGGTACGCCACCGTAGGTAATACCTATTCCAGTGGCGGCAGTACTCTTATTACTCAAACCAACAACTAAATAATTGTTATTTCCAGTTACAGAAAGGTTAAAACTAAAAAATTCATCATTAAGAGATGTAAACGCAGATGTTTGGAACTCTATCGCCATTACGAAAGCTTCCTCATCTTAATGCCTATAGTAGCTCTGGTGGTTCCTATTGGGGTTTCATCAACGTGGAAATCTAGCCAGTCATTAGCGCTGATACCAGACCAAGTAGTAAGGTCGGCGTCTGTGTTTCTAAACCCACCGTCACCACCATCTATTGTTGGCTTTTCGGTTCCAACAATAGATGCGGGTTGAAGTGGAGGCCCCGAGTACCCGGCTCCAGTGAATCGCCTTACATCAACGCTCAGTGTCCCGCTTTCTTGGTTAATCATCTCCCAAGAAATAGGAGCACAGGCGTATGGTATTTTCAAAGAACCAGCAGAGCCAGATTCGATAACTGATCCGTTGCCATTGATGACATAATTAACTTCAAACACATCACCAATAAATGCAGTACCAGAAGCAGTACCTATGTTAGTGATGTTGTTGCCCCCCATATCCAAATCACCAGTCACAACCCGCCCTCCATCAGTTAGGAGGTACTGGGAGTGGTCATCAGACCCGAGTCCAAGCAAATTGCCGTGAGTGGAGGCGGCTGATCCAGCACTAGCCTTAAAGCCGATAATGGGCCTTTCGTCCCTTACTTGAACAATGTTGCCAGACCCCTCCTGAACAATCATCGAAGCAATCAGAACGATGCTCTCTTCAAACCAACTCGGCGGGGCGGGAATATCGGCCTCTTGAGCTTCAACTAACGTCACAAATTCCTCTTGAGCAAATACGAACAGTTGTCTCTGGAATCCGTTGTTATCTCCCTGTAAGTACAGTGTGTGCTTGGCGAAATTGCTGGATGTTAGAGAAACTAGCCCAGTCCCACCGTCGTACTGAGTATTGCTAACCCCAGTGGTTGTGATCCCAGCTCCTCTCACGAAATCTCCATTACTATTTTGGAAATGCTCTCTAAATGTGAAGATGCTGACTCCGGTTGGGGAGAACTTATTCTCTGACAAGAAGTAGTTTCCAGCACTTAAATTAAGACAAAGACCGCTCGAAGTTACAATGGAACCATCTTGATAAACTGGCCCAAACGCATCTCTGCTGTATCTGTCAAGCTTACTAGCCATGTGGTGCATATCGTTTGGTATTGATTCGAAGATCCCGACTCCACCCGAGGCTGTAGTCGCTCTTCCTAATAAAACTCTAGCTATGAAGCTGGGCCTAGTTTGATCTAAATGCAGGGTGTTATTTTTATCGAAAGAAATGTAGTTTGTTTGTCCCGAAGGGAGAACGAAGGATTGACCAGTGAAATTTACTTCATTCAACTGGTGGTTGGGGAAGTTGGCGGTCATGACGTAGCCAAATCCTGCTGTTAGAGTGCCCGTCAAGCCACTAAATGTTAGGATTCCTCCATTAATAAGACCCACTGGAATACCATTCTGGATGGACTTAGTAACATCAACGCTGTTTAAGTTGATGCTTTTTGTGAATACACCAGAAGATGGGAGGCTTTGAGTTCCAAAGGTTCCAAGACCAGAGGTTTGAGGCCTTACGTCACCTCCATTCATCACGATGTCGCTGTTGACCATCGTAAGATCCCCGGTCATGGAATCTCCTGTAGCGTGTACAAATTTACCTTCGCTGACTGCATTTCCAACTGACTCATTAGGCCTAAATGGAAGAACGTGAACAGTGTTCTCATCCTCCACGAACAGAAGAGGGTTCACAAACTGACCTACACCAGTAGGTGCAACGCTTATCAATGCTCCAGAAACAGCCGTATCTACAAAGTAGTAACATCCGGAAGTAAGTCCATGTGCGGTTGATGTAATCTTGCCCGCCTGCGTGACTGAGAAATTATTTGCATCAGCTACATCATTTACAACCCAAAGTCCGAGAGTTAGCTCATCCACAGCTCTGGCGGGTTTGAATTCTTGCCCATCGTGAAAAATGGCAGAAAGTCCACTGAATCCATGAGCAGTCTGTGTAACATCAAAAGTTAATACGCCAGCAGTATCGTTCCCTGAGATGAGAATTGAATTAGCATCAGAAGTTACGCCAACAGTACCAACCCCAGTGATGCCTTTGAATTCAAGATCATTACCAGTTTTTTGTTTAAATACCCCTTCGCCCTCAAGCAGATTTGAAGCTGAGCTTACATAGTTCCCAGAGATGAAAGTGATATTGGCTGTGTTAGCGGCTATATTAGTTGCATTCGTATCCGTAGTTCCTGACACGAAGGCGATGTTGGTGGTGTTTGTTGCTACCTGAGGAGCTGATACAGTTACGGCAGTAGCGCCTGAAGTGAGGACAATATCCGCACCAGCAGTAATTCCTCTAAATTGAAGATCTACCCCTACCTTGCTGAAGAACCATCCTTCGTCACCACCCAGATTAGAGGCTGTATTAATTTGCCCCCCACCCCCGGTGAAGGTAGACCTAGCGATCCAGAACAGTTTATTCGTTGTTCCAGATCTTCCAAGAACCTGATCTACGTCATCGGCCTGCGTAAGCTCGGGCGTGAAAAGCTCCGTAGCACTCCATTGAAGAGGCCATGTGTTCCCAGCCATAAGCTTACCCTGATTGGCGAGCGAAGCATGACCACTACCATGAAGCTGTACTCTCGCCCCATCGTTAACGGCATTACCAGCAGTTAGATTTAGTTGGTTTGTTGTTGCGTCAGTGTAAATGGTGACAACATTAGTTAAAGCTGGCGCAATCAGTGTATTGTCGTCGGTGATAACCCAACTAGTCTGTTGCATGCCTCTAGTACCACCGTCAGCTCTTGGAATGGTATTGTCTGGGAAGGATCCGGTAGCGTTGAGGTAATTCCCCGAGAGGAATGTAATGTTAGCCGTGTTGGTATCTGTCGTTCCAGATACAAAGGTGATATTGGTGATGTTTGTTGCAATGTTCGCCGCATTTGTAGCAGTAACACCGGAAACGAAATTAATGCTAGATGTATTTGCGGCAATGTTTACAGCATTCGTATCTGAAGTTCCAGACACAAATGTAATGTTGGCGGTGTTTAATGCAATGTTGGAAGTGTTCAGGGTTCCAACTCCAGAGATAAACTCAATGTTATTTGAGTAAATTAAATTGAAGGGGAAATCAGTTGTTCCAATAGATGAATTCCCTGAGGTAAAGGGCACAATACTAGCCCCGGACACAATAAGGTTGCCCGTAAGTGTATCCCCAGTACTCCTAAGATAATTCAGATCGCTAGGTGCTCCCGACCCCACCCCAGATATTTGTAGGGTAGCGTCATTATTAATGAGCAACTGATACGAGATGCCGTCAGAATCAGCTAGGAATATTTTATTTTCAGTTCCAGAAAAGTGGTATTCTGCCATTTGATTTCCTCATAATTTTTTCAGTTATCTCCTTAGGCTTTTGAAATAGTAACTGTGAAGCTTGGTCGTGTCGTAGCCGTGTTTCCAAGAGGGGTTATTTCAGCTCTATTCGAGTTGCCCTCCTGTTGGAACTCTAAATTCTGACCAGAAACACCATTCAGAATAAATGTCTGCGAAAACGCCCTTCCCTCATTGTTGGAAACTACCAAGACGCCCCTCTGACTTCCAAAGACCTCAGTACCATTAAACGTGGCCCTGAATTCGTAGCTCACGTTGCCACCGCTTGTTTTCTGATACTGAGCGGTGTAGGTGACGATGTATTTAGCCGTCAGACCGCATGTAAAGACGGAGCCCGTTCCACCGATGTTTGTCCATCCATTAATTTCCGGAGCAACATCCATTGTGATTGGCTGGAATACGCTGGGAAGTGCGAGCGTCTGCGTTCCACTTGCGAAGGCAAATACAAAGTTATCCTGAGTGCCACTATCTGTTCCGGAAATGACAATTGAATTAGCATCAGAAGAAACGGAGATATTTCCAACTCCAGTGATGCCTTTGAATTCAAGATCATTACCAGTTTTTTGTTTAAATACCCCTTCGCCCTCAAGCAGATTAGAGGCTGAGCTTACATAGTTCCCAGAAATGAAAGTGATATTAGCTATGTTTGTAGCAATGTTTGTTGCATTCGTATCTGTAGTCCCTGATACGAAGGCGATATCTGCTTGGTTGGCAACAACGGTAACGTTGGCACTAACCCTACCTTCTGTGTAGTAAAGATTTGATGATCCTTCCGCAACGTCGTCGGTGTCTAGAACAACAACTCCAGTCTGACCATTAACAGAGAGAACAGCATCCGTGGGAGTAAGTAGCAGTTGCCAGTTACTTAAAAGAGCGGCCCCACCCGATACAGCCAAGATGTAGGATTGGCTTTCGTCCGATCTTACAGCAACGTCACCAATATCCGCACCCGAGCCCGCAAGGGCAACCTGAGCGCCCGACGAGTCCACAACGTAAGTTTCAGTGATGGCAATGGCTGGGATTTGAGCATTAGGAACTTTGCCCTGAGCATTCAAAGAGGCTACGCCGTTGTTAGCGCCCCTCTGAGATGTTTTGATGTAGTTACCTGATATGAAAGTAATATTAGCCGTGTTAGCCGCAATGTTTGTTGCGTTGGTGGCAGTAACACCAGAAACAAAATTGATACTAGATGTATTGGCGGCAATATTTGTAGCGTTTGTGTCCGTGGTTCCTGACACAAAAGCAATGTCTGTAGCATTTGTAACAATACCGGGAGCATTGATTGTTACGGCTGTATTTCCAGAGGAGAGCGTGATTTCCGTGCCAGCAGTAATGCCACGAAATTCAAGATCAACTCCAGTCTTTTGCCAGAACAGCCCCTCATCACCACCTATGTTTGAAGCGGTGTTATCCTCTCCTGCGGCACCTCCAACGATATTGTTCGCATAGATAGTTCCGAAAAATGCGGAGGCAGAGCCCAAGTCTGAGTTGCCAGAAGATACTGGTATGACATCCACCCCATTGGCTAAGAGTAGATTTCCCGTGATGGTGTCTCCACTAATATTGACGTATGTTAAGTTGTCCCCATTGCTTAGAAGGGTGCCGTCCTTGCCCATCGTCAATTCGTATGAAATTCCACTCTGGGCGGCTAGGAAGATTCTATTGTCTTCCGTCCCAGAGAAATGATATTCTACTGCCATTGTATTAGCTCCTATTATGCTTTATTGATTGATATACTCGCCGTATATGATGTCGATGCGTTAAAACCCGGTGACGCAAATGATGTTGATAATTTACTCGTCAGAAACTTAAGTTCTAAAACTTCACCCGAGTTTACTAGGGCAACAAAACTGTTGTCCATCTTTGTCGCTTTATTGCTTACTGAAATTATTTCCGATGTATGGCTTGAAGCTATCTCCGTGCCATCAAGAACAACCCTCATCTCTGGGGTCACATTCTGTCCACCAGTTTTAGAGGCCCATGCTTGATACGAAATCCTGTATAGTGCCGTAGCTCCCGCCGTAAATGCCGTCCCTGAAGAGTTTGCCGTCCACCCATTGCTAAGGGGCGCAGATTCGAAAGGAACGGAATAATATGTATTTATTGCCAATACTTCAGTAGCCGTCCCCGTGCGATATGCGTTGAGATATCCCGATTGCTGATCGTTGCCAGAGATTGTAATGCTCGTTAAGTCGGATGTAATAGCCACCCCGCCAGCGCCCACAAGACCCTTAAAATCGAGCGTATTGCCCGTCTTAGCGGCAAATACGCCCTCGGAAGCTAGATTGTTAGCCCCATTGATGTAATTCCCTGAAAGGAAGGTGATGTCAGTGGCGTTTTGTGTGGCTAACCCTGATACGAATGCAATGTCCGTATGGGCTGAGCCTGAGAAGAATAACGTATCTGCGCTTGTGCTAATAGACACGGTTCCGAGCCCAATAAATGATTTAAAGGGTAGGTCAACGCCGATCTTAGCTAGGGCAATTCCAGTTCCAGATCCAGCATTAGAGGAAGTGTTGTCTTCGCCTATATTCGTTCCGCTAAGGGAGATAGTAACTGTAGAGGAGGAGACATGAAAAGATACACCCGTTCCTGCAAGCAGACTCTTAACACCCAGTTGTGGATTAACCAAACTGGTGCCTGTGCCTATGCTGGGTGGGATGAAACCGCCTAAAATGATATCAGTCATTAATCAAATCCTTTAAATATAGAACGCAACTTTTTTATCAATCTTTCTTCCGTTTGCACGAAGTATGAAGTGATTGTTTACTTTGTATCCATCCACCGTATCGAACCCACCGAAGAGATGTAGTTTTTCTTGATGGAAAACCATACAAGAGGCCGACCTAACAATGCGAAGGTTTGATGGATCCGTGCCCGGAGGGCCAAATGTAATGAATGTCCTTGCGCCAAAGTCGAAGTAATCGCCCTCAACCTTTCCGGTGGTAGTGTCAAACATGGCAAAGCCTGAACGGGGTATTGGATCAAGGCCCAATGCGGGCCCCGGTGCTATTTCGTTAACATGTGTGAAAGAGCCAAGTACATATAACTTTCCTCCCCGAGAAGTCATTGCCCTCACGCCTACTCCCGTTGAGCCCGGAAATGCGTTTAACATTACATTTATGTTGGGTGAAGCTAGAGCCGATGTCGCTGTAGTTGTGGTTTGGAACTGGTCAATAACTCCCTGAGGATATATCGCCCCCCAAGGCCATGTCCCAGCCAAGAAAATCTTTCCGCTTTCTGCTTGAACTATTTTTTTCGTTGTATCGCTCACCGGATCTCCGTTAAAGATCCCTTGTTTCCAAGTGTGCTCGGTGATATTCTCCGGGTCGGATATATCCCATGAATTCCAAGGCATTCCAAAATAATCCCCAATTATGTACATAATATCAGTTGATTGGTCTATGGAGATATCCGTAACTGAGTTAACGGCTATGGTGCCAAGACGGGGTACTCCAACCAACTGGTTGTACGAAGTGGGTAAGTTTACAAAGGTGTTTGTGAGCATGTTTTGACCACGAATCGTTTGCGAACCACCCAGCCTGTTCCCGAATGTCCATAAAACCTTAGTATTTGTGTGGTACACCGCACCTCTAATCTGCGGCATGTTGAATGCGTTTGAATCAGGCCCCGGACGTTTTGTGAAGGTGTTGGTGCTAGTGTTCAGTGACGCATACCCCCCGAAACCTTCGAGGTACGTTGGGTTAAAACCGGGGCCGGGAAATTCGGGAAAATTATTAATAATCCCGTCAAAATCTCCCAAAACGACCACCTGTTCACCAACTGCCGGATCGTCTATGGCGATAAGCTTTCTAACATTTCCAAAAAATCTTGGTCGGTAACTCGTAACTTGTCCGGTTGAAAGATCTATCTCAGCAAAGCCCAACTTGCTTAAGCCATTTACTGAAGTAAAAGTTCCAGCAAGATATAGAAACCCGCCAGCGATAGCACAATCTAGGACGCTTCCACCTTGTATGTCTAATTCATCAAGCATGATTAAAAGAGGTAGAACCCTGCGTCTGGTCTTGTTGTCGGAGCTACTACAAAGGTTACAGTCGCTCCAGCCAATGTATAGTCGTCTACGGGCCTTTGATATATGCCATCAAGAAATACCATCAGGTTGTTTTGATTTGGAGAATTAGTCAACGTAAATGCCGTGTTGGCCCCATCCACAGTTCCAGTGAATGGTTCATGGAATCTCACATCAGCCTGAGGCCTGTCATTAATCATATCCGTGTAGACGTTATTGAAATAAATTCCAGTTGAACCAATATCGGCTGTTCCAGATGTTTGAGCAGTCATGCCACTTTCGCTGACAGTCAGGAAGCCTAATCCGGTAAATTGGAGGTGCCCCAAGATAGTGTCACCAGTTATATTAACAAACTGATCGGCATTAAGCCCAGTGGCACCGATAATTTCATTCACCCACATCTTGTCGATAGGAATTGAGGGGGATCCAATGAATACACCCGTTGCGGCGGCTAGTATTTTTGTGCCAAACCCAAACTCAATATCGGACAAGAATGAAATCTGGGAAAGGCCTGAAATCTGGTGAACATAAAGCTCCTGCGTCCACGTCCCGCTAAATGGCCCATCACTGTTTCCGAGGAAGTTTGTTCCTGAGCTGATGTTGAATATACTGTTGCCAGTGCCAAGAAGGATTGAACCATTCCCAGTCACGTTCAGGATCCCGTACAGATCCCCACCGCTACGGTTAATATATGTACCTGAGAGGGCTGTGTTTAATCCAGTCGAATTGAGATTGTCGGCATAGATAGCTCTAAATCTATTAGTGGGGGAGCCGAGATCAACGGAGTTACTTCCGGTTGGCGTAATAGTGGCCCCTACAAAGCTTCCAGTGCTGGTAAGCTCGATAATATTAGCTCCAGCACGAACCTTGACATTGTTACCTGTGATTGAAACGGTAGCATCGCCACGAATGGTCGTATCGGAACTTGAAATAATGCTAGTATTTGTAGCTGTGGTAGTGACAGTCGTGCCCACAAAGTCGATGTTAGAGGTGTTGAGTGCGCTGATTACAATGTTGCCACTGTTGTTGATTGTATAAGTGCCAGATGTTGCCCAACTCACGCCGCTTGGATATGACAAACTCAATCCAGCAGTTCCCGACAGGCTTCCAACATGTATCACAGTTGGAGGAGCCATGACAAGATCTCCAGTCATGGTGCTTCCTGTTTTACTTACAAATGCCTGCGAGCCAGAGAGTTCAAGAAAATCAAGTCTTACGTCCAGAGTAGGATGACCACCCTGAATGTTGTTGCCCAAGATACGTTGCATTTTATCAACGGAAGAATAAAGCGAGTTAACATCAACGGCGATAACAGTATTACCTGACTGCGTGATGACCCCAGTGCTTTGATCTCTGATTTGGTCTAATACTAGATTAAAATGTGGAAGTACCCCTGTCCCGGTAGGGTTTAAGTCGAAATCTGCGGGGTAATTCGAATTTCCTGTGATGAATGCCATGTGTATCTCCTGTTAGATTTTTATCTCTTTTACAATTCTGCTCTTTTTGATTTCGTCTGGGGTTAGATAGGTGATGTCGTGTTTGACGAATTGAATACCAAACTTTTCGTAACAATGTCCAACGAATTCGCTACACCAGAAGGCAGCGGCTTCGTCAGCTCTATTCTTGCCATAGAAAGTAATCCATCTATTGAGATTTAGCTTTCTAACGATATGTTTGGAAAAAATCCCAATCAGACCAAAGAAGTCATATCCTCGGTAGATGTAACCTATGGCATATTCAACTATTTTTTTTGCTTTTGCGGGGCTTAACGATCTGACACGGAGGAGGGTGAGGAGGGTGCGAGGATCTTCGGTATATTCATCTAAATCAATAATACGAACACCGTAGCCATTTGCTGATTCGATTACTTCACCGCCTCCGATGTAGACGCAAACATGGCTATATTTGCTGTCAGTTACCCATCGGATAAACTTACTAATAAAATCGTCCGTATTTAATACAATGATATCGCCTATTTGAGCTTCATCGTAAATAGACGTGTTCATTTTTTCGAAAAGAATTTAATGAAGACCATGCTTCCCAACAGGTAGATCACGGAAGCCACCACAATGATGGGGTCGTTCATTAGAAAGTAAAGGGATAGACTTAAAAACGTCACTATCAAAGAACTTGTGGCTAGGAGGCTCATCCCATTGACTTTCTTTGAGCCAGCTCTGAGCTTCCTCACAAGTACTATAAAATTCCAAGAGAAAAGAAGTGTTACTATAAAGTAGAGGGTTGAAACGATATACTCGATCATTAAATGAATCTCCTTATTTTTTTATATCAAATGCGTCGCCGTAAGTGCGATTTAACAGATCGGCACATGCTTTTTTATTTTTAACTAATTCCTGTTTAATTTCCTTATTTCTCTGGCTATTCTTAGTTTCGATACTACCCCCGATACTTTTAAAAAAATTAACAAAATCATTCATCTCTTTCTGGCTGGCCTTAGCATCCATTTTGGAACGTCTCCTTATATAATCTTTCTGACGATACCTAAGATAACGTCAACAGCGTCGGATCCAAGAAAGACAAACAGGAGGATTAGAAGAATTAAGAATAGAATGATAACGATATTGTTCAAATTCTTAATACCTCTAGCAAGTTCGATAATCCACTTGCCCCAGCTTTGCTTTTTTTTCTTTTTCGGTTCTTCTACTTTTTTAGATTTTTCTTTTAGAACTGCTTTGTTCAGTTCTTGTATGGCGTATTTAATTTCCTTTAGATGATCCCCTAACCCGTCC
>SDBT01003626.1_pt1 | contig 26579 bp, 33 predicted proteins | sample 2277101 | NCBI WGS metagenome assembly SDBT01 (sample SAMN10404973, study PRJNA504765) | marine sediment metagenome | isolation source: marine sediment core GS10_PC15, 103 cmbsf | place: Arctic Ocean: Southern Knipovich Ridge | collected 2010 | reverse complement strand
CTTCTGCCGTCTTCTTTACCGGTGCTTCACTTTTCAATTCACACTCAAATCGCTTTTCTTCAAAAACCAATCTTCTTTCCGCCAGTTCCAACTCGTCCGTTTTATGCTCCCGATTCCATTTCAGGTTATCTTCGACGAGAGCTAATATCTTTCCGAATAATTCCAACATCTCTTTTTCTCCTATATATTTTAAGTTAATGGTTTTATTTAATTCTCCAACATCTCAAGCCGCCTTTCACTCTTCTTATGGTAACTCTATACTCGTTACCCGCTCTTTTCGCACAGGCACGCAAAGAAGATGCGATAAGATTTCTCGCAGGGCTCCTAACAGCAATAGGTTTGAATTTCTGCAACGATGCTTCTGATTCAGGATGCCTGGTATGGGTAAGAGTGCATTAGCGTTACGCCTTGTCGTAAACCAAGCCCTTATGTTTAATGTACCTGCTGCTTTAATATCGATGGAAATGTCAAAGGAGTCCTTGGTTGATAGATTGATATCCATGGAATCTAATGTCTACTTAGGAGATATCCGGTTTTGTAAAGTAAACCCATCTCAACTTGAAAAGATTATAGACGGTGTAGGCCCTCTGTCGGAGGCCCCAATTTTTTTGACTGACGACTGTTATTCTCTTCAGCAAATAAGAAGCAAAGCCCGTAGATTAGTTGATGAACATGAGGTAGGGCTAATCATAATAGACTACCTGCAATTGATTCATGCATCTATGGGAAAGGGTTCAAACCGGGAAAATGAGATATCCTACATTAGTAGAGAGCTCAAGAGGCTGGCAAAAGAACTCAAGATACCTATAATTTCATTATCTCAACTCAGTAGGATGACAGAGACAAGAGGAGGCGATAAGCGTCCAAGGCTATCTGACTTGCGTGAGAGTGGAGCTATTGAGCAAGATGCCGATGAAGTGATATTCCTATACCGGCCAGAATACTACGGTATTACCAGTGATGAGGAGGGAGCTCCCCTTACTCCCGGATATACTGAAGCTATTGTAGCTAAGAACAGGAATGGACCATTAGACATGGCAAGGCTTACATTCCATGGCTACAAAACCGATTTTACCGATTACAGCGAATTTGACGAAAAACTTTCACAAGAAAAACCATTTTAATCATGACAAGAATAGGATTAGTTTTTATCGCATTAACAATTGTAGCTGCATTAGCTACAATAATGGTGATTGCCGACAAATCTGATAGTAGGGCAATTGGATATAGGTTGGATAAGGAATGGAGTAGAATCACTCTTGATAGGGCGAATGATGAAATCAGTTCTTTAAAGCAAGAACTGGAAATCGAAAGGGTTAAGAATGCTGAAAAGGATTCAATCCTGGTGGTTTACAAAGAAAGCATGAAGGTGCATTCAGCAGGACTTCAGGATGCCAATTGGAGGCTTATTCAACTTAAACGATTAATTGAGAGTCAATGAAGCAAGTTATACTTGGAAATGTACCATCAAAGAGCAATTGTTATAAGATAATTGCCCTTAAAGGTAAAGGCGGGAAGGCACATGGTTCTCTGGCTAAAACAGAGGCATTAAAGCGATACGAGGATAATTTCTTTATTCAATGCAATCACTACCGGAAGAAAGAAACTATAACCGGGTACTTTGAATTTTATGTTGATGTATTTTACCCAAGTCAAAGAAGTGATTTGGATAACAGCCTCAAGATAACGCTTGATTGCCTACAGAAGATAAAAGCAATCAAAAATGACAATAAGTGCGTTAAAATTGTTGCTCATAAGTATTTGGATAAGAATAATCCTAGAATTGAATTTGAATTAATACCTATATAATGGCCGAAAACAGTAAAATAGAATGGACAGATCACACTTTAAATTTATGGTGGGGGTGTGCTAAAGTACACACTGGCTGCAAAAATTGTTATGCAGAAACATTATCAAATAGATGGGGTAATGATGTTTGGGGTAAAGATAAAAGCCGAAAGGGAATTAAATCCGCATTTCCTGATCTTAAGAAATATCAGAAGCAGGCCGCTAAGGAAAATAAATTGGTGAAGGTGTTTTGTGGGTCGATGATGGATATTTTTGAGACAGGCAAACCTTTGAGTAATCCAACAAGGCATATTGAAGGATTTATGATTAAGAGAACTTCTTGGTTAAGACAGAGGTTATTTGAAGAAATAAGTATAGGAAAATATAATAATCTTATTTTTCTTTTTCTCACAAAAAGACCTGATAATATAGCCTCTGGAGATGCTCCAAAAAATGTATGGTTTGGAACTTCCATTTCTGATCAAAAAACAGCCGATATTTATGTAGATCAATTGAGAAAGCATAAAAAGGCCAATTTGTTTTTATCTATTGAGCCACAAGTCGGGCCAATTAACTCATTGAACTTAGATGGGATAAAATGGGTAATTCAGGGTGGTGAGAGTGGACACAAAAAAAGGCCTTTCGAAATTGAATGGGCAGAGACAATCAGAGACATTTCCATGCAATTAAATATTCCTTATTTTTTCAAGCAGATTGATAAAATAAGACAAATACCAGAACATTTAGATATTAAAGAATTCCCAAATTTCGAATAATATGGCAAAACCATGGCCAAAGCCGGAACCCCGGCCAAAAAAGACTCAAAAACCTATTCCTCGCCAGTCAAAAAAACAGGCAAGAGAAGATAGGAAGTATTCCAAGGACGCAAAGGTATTCAAGGAAGGAAAAGTTTGTGCATGTTGCAATGAAAACAATGCTTCCACGGTTCATCATAAAAAAGGAAGAGAAGGGTATGCTGATCAATGGGCATTACTCCGGGGCATTACTTTATTACATGATCAAAGATTTTGGTTGGCGTGTTGTGGGTTCTGCCACACTGAAATAGAAGAAAGTCCAGATTGGGCAAAACAGGAAGGATATACGCTAACTAGATCTGATATTATAGTTACATAATTTTGGGTGTTTAGGTTGAAGAACGTGGGTGAACGCCTTGTTCCCCACTTCTTTTAATAAATAATAAAATGGAATTTAAAACGAAATTTAATAAAGAAGAAAAGGTTTGGTATATGAAAAACAACAAGCCAACAGAGGTAGTAATATCAGCGATTGAAATATTTTATGTGAATACAAGCCAAGACCATATAAAGTATAATGCAAAAGATGTGATTAACCCTGTTACTTGGCTTGACCATACAAACCTTTTCGAACATATGTTATTTCATACAAAAGAAGAGTTACTAAAATCTTTGTAGGATGATTATTTGGAACTTTAAAACACCATTGACGCTAATGGCTTGTGTTGTTTGGAATTTCAGCGAATACTTTAAAATTCCATTAGGCAAAATTGCTCCTATTTTATTTGGTTTAGTGATTGGATCGAATGGAAAACAAAAGTAGCACTTATGGCATTTAATTAAATATCTATTCCCAAATTGGGACAACATAATCTTTTTTATCTACCTTAGTATTAAAAAAGAGCATGGCAGCACCAGGAGCAGGAGTAGCGGCACCCGCACTCCGACAAAAATCCCTCATCCCACTTATCACTCAGGTCGGGCAACAGCTAGACTTAAGAGGCAGACGAGACCGGGCAGAAAAAGAAAAAATCAATCAAGAGTTTGCTGAAGAAATTTCTTCAATTGATTACCAGGGATTAACCACAGACCAGATCGATGCACTCAAAAACAGAACCAATTCCTTAGTAGATCTCAATGCCAACATGATAAAGACGGCTAAGGGTGACCCAAGGAAAATTGACCGGAAAGCCATACTCAGAGAACAAAACAGCATCAGAGCATTAGGAGACAAGTGGAGACAGTTTGGTTCTGAGATATCATCTGTAAGTAAGGCCGTTGAGATGGATACGGATGGTATTTATGACAAGGAGGCTATAAACAATGCCTTAGTTGGCATGACCTACGAAACCGGGCCTACCGGAGAAAGAGTAGCAAGAACAGATGTGAATACAGGAGCAGCTATTGCCATGTTGGATAATCCTGCATTTATGGACCCAGATGCCTATATCAAAAGAGAAATCAACAAACTTGACGAAACCACTACCAAAGAGTTTGAGACTCAAAGCGGTATTCCAGGCTTTGGCACTGTGGGCTTTGCAATGGAACAAAAAACAAGGATACCATGGAAATTAGATGCAGATGGCTATCCCGATAAAAATCCTGATAGCGGGGAAAAGGTACTTGACCTTGAGACATGGGGAAAGATGGTTCTTGATGATCCGAATACAAGAAAGCATATTCAACACTTCGCTGCCCGAGCAGGAGTCACAGTAAACGAATGGCTTCATCAAAAAGGACTTAAACACAATGCCACTCCAAAAACAATGGAGCACGCATATTTTCCAAGGGCACCAAGAGCATCAACAAGAGCAGATCAGCAGCAGGACGTACAGAAAGTATTTTTAGATACAGTTTCCGGACTACTCAATCAAAGCCCTGATCTTGTGGCTTCATTGCCCCAGGCAGATGAAGTTGATGAAGAGGGAGTTCCTTATAGAGATGCCACAGATATATTACGGCCATATGCCATGACGAAAGTAAATGGCAGGGCTGTTCCGTTTGCCAATGTTTATATAAAAGATGGTCAACCAGATTCTTTCTTGGTTAGAGAAGAGGAGGGCGGGCCTTTACGATCACTAAGTAGTGCTGAGATCACCAACATGGTAAATGCAGCAGGCACCCTAAACACTGCCTTACGTGGAATTGATAGCTATGCCACTCAGAGGGGGTATATCACCGGGCAAAGCCGATTTAACCCGGATGTCAATATTATGCAAGATCCAAGGTTCTTACAGGAACGTGGAGAGTTAAGGGCTGGCACAATTGCTGCCAGAGAAGAATCACAACGATTACTTAAGGAAACTGCCGGTAAGGTTCGGGAGAAAACAGGATGGGCTTTTTGGGGTGGCGATCAAAGTGAATTTGCTAAAGAAATTAATACTCAATTAGCCAATAAAACAATCAGAATAAAAGGATTGTTTGATGAAATGACTACCATCACCAACCCAACAGTTGAGGTTGATGTAAAATTAGGAGGAAATACAATAAAGATTAAGGATGAAAGTGGAAAAACTGTAGCTACGTATACAGCAGATGAATTTGCAGACCTTATTGAATCGGAAGGATTTATTGTTAGAGCAGAGTCGTTAAGCCAAAAAGAACAAGTAGAGCCCACTCCGGAACCAACACCCTCCACTGAGCCAAATAAAGGTGCGTTTGATGATTTAGGTTTAACTACAAAGTAACATGCCAGAAAACAATAAATCACTTCTTCATCAAGGTTTAGTAGAGCAAAAACTCTATACACAAGATTTTCGTGCATTCGAAGAACAATTCTCTACTCCTGAAAGCCAGAATCTTCTTCATCAAGCCATGGTGAAAGAGGAATTGTATACAAAAGATTTACCTGCCGACCAGAGTCAATTTTTCAATGGAGTAGCTAAAAAAAAAGTTGGCGCCACTACTGGTTCGGAGAAAGAATTATCTGAGGATCAGAAGCGCCAGGCACAAGAGCAATTGGAAACCCCTGTTGCATATGAAGAAGAAGGCCCTATTGGCACCGGAGAGGTTATAGCGGCACAAGAACATCGGCTATCACCAGATCATCAGGAGCAGACCCCTGACCCAGCTACAAAGCAAGGTCGAGTCACGTCATTCCTTGGATCAATTAATCAACGTGTTTATGGATTGCCAGGGAAACTACTTAAAGGTATTTCCATAGGAGGAGCTAAAATAGAGAGTCTGATTGAAGGAAAGGAATTGAATGCCCAAGAGGACCCACTACATAAAGTAGGTCAGTGGTATCAGAATCAAATAAAAGAAATTGCCCCGAGAAACAAAGAGTTTCAGGGAGAGCTTCAGGAGTCAGTTGGTCAAGCTATGGGTGACCTAATAGGTTTGGTAGGTGGAGGTGTAGCTGTGAGAGCCTTAAGAAGCGTACCACAGTTACTAAAGTTAGCCAAATCAGCAGGTATTCCAGTTTGGGAAGCAGCTAAACTGGTAGCCAAAGGCATGATCAGCCCTGAAGGTATCATTGGAGCAACACAAATGGGAGTATCCGAATACGAGCAAGCCAAAGAAGGCGGTGCCTCTGATGCGGATGCCTTTGATCTATTCATTAAAAATGCAGCTGTCGGTAGTGTATTGGAGCGAATGCCTGTTCAATTGTTCTGGAGGAGGTTAGACACTGTTACCGGTGGAGGAATGAAGACCTTATTGAAAAAAGGGTTCTCCGGAGGAATGGAGGAAGGTATTACAGAAGTCATGCAGCAGGCTTATTCCAATAAGCAGGCTCAACAAGTATATGACGAAACCCGGACCATCATTGACGGCATGGGCGAGGCCGGAGGTATTGGCTTTGGACTTGGCTTTGTATTGAATGCTATGGGTGTCAGACTTCGAGGCCTGAAAAGTGAAACTACCAGTAAAGAGGATATCGCCAAAATTCAGGAAGCAATAGACCTTACCACTGAAAAGCAGAATGAAGTAAATAAGGAAGCGGATAAAATCGAGGAAACGGTTAAATCTGAACAACAATATAAACCCGGAGATCAAGTTGAATTAGAGGTAACCAAGCAGGAAGGGGAAGTTGCCGAGCAGTCAGTAGATGTTGCCCCGGAAGAAGGAGTAATTGAGACAAAAGTACTTCCTACAATAGGGGGAGGAGAAGCTGAATTTTTAATTCATAAAAACCCATATCTTGCTGTTGATGTTTATGAAAAAACAGGAGAGGTTACAGAAGGCATCCCTATTACTGAATTAAATGATCCTAAAGCAGTACAATCAAGAATAGATGATTTATTACACGACAAGGAACTTGATCCTGATGTTCCAACTCAGGACATTAATGAAGCAATTGAGTTTTTAAAACAGTATGTAGTTCCGGAACCAACTATTAAAGAAATTTTAACAGTTGAAACTGAATCAGACAAGCTATTCAAAAGAGCTCAGGAAATCCAGCGTCAGGCTTCCGAAATAAAAGAGAAGTGGCACACCGCGCAGGGTAAGTTCAAAAAGAACACTCCAAAAAATGTAATTGCTGAAGCAAAGAAAATCAGTAATGAGTTCAATGAAGTTCAGAAGAAGTATGAGGAATCTCTTCCTAAAGATGGAGAACGTGGTCCTTATGCTCAGAAAGTAATGGATTTAGGCACCCAGGAACGGGCGCTCATTGAAAACCCAACTCAGGAGGGCTATGATGCTTTCATTCAGGCAGAAACAGATTTCTTCCTTGAGGGACACCAGGGGACACCGGAGTCATCAGCAAACCAAGCTAGATTTGAAAGCCGGTTATTCGAAATAAACGAAAAGGTTGAAGGTGATATCACTAAGGTGGATCCAGAAGAGTATGTTGAAGCTCAATACCAGGAGTTGGTAAAGAAAAAGCCAGTGCCAAAGAAAGTGCCCGAGGCAAAAAAGGTTGAGACAAAACCTGTCGAGACAGAAAAAGTCCAAAAGGCAAAGCAAGAAATTGAAGAAAAGCTCAAAGAAGAGCGTGAAGTGGCCACAGGAAAAGTAGTCCTGGAAACTCAGGACTACATTCCTATCAAGAACCTCAAGGGTAAAGAGGTTAAAATGAAAGTTGAGGTTGAGGAGACCGGTAAGATGGAAACCATTACAATGTCAGCTATTGAGGTTCAGACAGACATCAAGAAAAGGCATAAGATTTTGGAAAAATTAACTGATTGCGTAGGATGAAAGTATCTGCCAAAAATATTCCAAAGACAGAGAAGGTAAAAAAACAGGTCGCTCAAGTCCATAACCTTCCGGTTTACGGACCTTCTCCTGGATCTATGCAGAATAGTCCTGAAATGATGGCAAAGCTTGAGGAGATATTAAAAACTACTTCAGCGCAAAAGCCAATCATCCCCGAAAGCAATAAAGCTGCAATCAAAACCAATCATGAAGATTTAGTTAAAATGATCACTGAGAATATGACTGCAGTGATGGCGAAATTAAATAAGGACCGAGTAGTCCATGTGGATGTAAAACGTGGCCGGTCTGGATTAATTGAAAGTTTGACATTTAAATCGACTGAGTAATGATACATAGGCCACCAGGTATAGACGTAACTAGATATAATCCAAAACACTTACTCTACTTAAGGGGCAGAGATAGTGTTAGTGACAGTGTACGATTTGCTATTGATGAGCATAGAGGAAATTATGAAATACAAAAGAGGGTAGGTAAAATATGGAAACCATCCTCTATGGATTTTGGACAACATTCTGTTTGGTTAGGACATGATGTTGGTTTAGGAGCATTCGGACACCATTTAATATCCCAAAGTGCTTCAGGAAAGGAAATAACGTTCCCACACCTACCTTTATTAGATGGCCTTACGAGTGGGGACGTTGTAATTGATTGTCCTAATATTAAGCATGTCAGAGAAGTATTTTACGCTGATGAATCTGTTGAATGGACAGGAAAACAATTCGACGAGATTGTTACAGCTACTTTTGATATAGTTATGACTGCTTTTTATCTGAAGACTGGAGCTACTGCTGCTACAGAGCCAATTCATTATCTAATATTTGAAGGGTCAGATAATACTGGGAAATTAATATTAGACCAATGGTTTGAAGAGACTGATTTTCCTGCTAACACAGAAGTAAACTTAATACCAGATGAATTTAGCGAATATGAAGCTGGAAACTATTTTGTTTGTATTGTTAGTGATGCTGATTTTTCTCTTAAAGTTGATGCTACATCCACAAACAAGTGGCAAGCATTGGACTATACTGAAGTTAGGGAGGATGTTATGCTTCAAACTGGAGCATGGATAGATGGTAACACTTGGAATGAAGGAGATTGGTTTATAGATAGTAGGAAGATTCACATATGTAATACTACCGGAGTTCAGGAAGGGACTTTTGCCGAAAATTCTTCTTTGTGGGATATATTAGGTACTGCCGGAACTCATGATCATAATAAAATAGTTTCCCCAGATGGTTTGCAACACATGACCATTACTAATGATGATCTTGAGATGTGGGATAAGAATGGTATACGTAGGATTAGCATAGATAATGCCGGAACTAACCTGTACTCTGCTGATAACACTGTATTTTTAGCACTAAGTGACAGTGAGTTTGATGTATGGATGGGTGTGGAGCGTATGTCCATTGACGCTACGGGCACGCACATCACTAGCCCTAGTGAACTGTCCAAGATAGAGCAAAGCGATACTGTATTTGATGTAACCAGAGACGGTAATTTAGTAATCGCTTGTAACTGGTTGAACACAGCTATAAAAGCACCAACCAACCCAAACACAAAGATTGCAGTCCGTAATGCGTATGCTCATATCGATTATGAAGGGACTACCAGACTTAATATTGATAGTGCTGATAGTGAACTCCTATCTCCTAATAGAAATACCTACATCCATGTTAGAAATACCAGGGTTGACATTAAGCAATCAGGGGATAATAGATTAAGGATTGATGGGTCACAATCTTACCTTAGAAGTCCAGATACAAGTCAGGAATTGAAAGTAACCAACTTAGGAGCTTTCTATAATAGCAATGAGATTCTTACAGTATATGAAAAAGGAATTGCTGATGGTATTGTTCCATTAAATAGTTCTATACTGATTAATGAGCAGTATTTACCTGCTTACATTGATGATGTCCTAGACAAATACCTTGACGTAGATGACACCAAAGGAAATGGGTATGATGCTTTTTATGATGAAGCTGCACTTACCAACAAGACTTTAGAAGAGTCCGGAAAGATTTATATTGATATAACTGCTGGCGGTAGTACTTCCTACAGGTGGTCTGGTTCTGTTTACACTCAGCTTAGTTCTGGCGTGGTTTTAGGAGAAACAAGTTCTACAGCATACAGAGGTGATAGAGGTAAGATAGCTTATGATCATTCCCAATTACCACATGATTATGAGCCTACAGATGTAAATATAGTACGAGCTGTTAATGACGTATTACCCGTTTTAGACGGAAGTAATTTAATAAATATTGTAACAAACGAGACTATCTTAATAGATGACTTTTTAAACAAATATACAACAACTGTACTCGAAGACTTTACTGATGAGGCTGAATCTAAAATATTCCAACAAGGTGGTGAGTTATGGTGTGTATCAGATGGAATTGAGAACCCTCAAGTAATACTTGATTATTTAGACAAGAAAGTTTCTATACTTGATGGTGATGGTGCTGTCTGGATATTCGACAAAGTAACAGGAGTTACCACTGGTAGTTTTACTGGTACTGAGTACTCTGCCTTACAATTTGATGGAACTACAGTAATTACAAAAGATGGTGTTGTTGTTCCAGATTTTACTATTCCTGCTAGTAGTGGTGGATTTAGTTTATGGGCATATAATATAGCCAACCCTTTAGCAGAAGTAGTAGAGATTAGTGTTATTGATAGTTTCCTTAGAAATAATGGTTATAACTATTACTTTGTTAAGACTATAGATGAAGATGACTTTGCTTCCGATACTGATTTATACCTACCTACCCAACAAAGTGTAAAAGCTTATGTAGATACGGAGGATATTATATTACAGGGACAGCTTGATAGTCACCTTTCTACTATTAACTCCAATGTAACTAATATACAGGATAATGCTGATGCTATAACAATAATAAACAATCCTACTGAAGGTAAACAAGCATTTGATAATATTAAAGTTCCTTATACTATACCAGGATTTACAGTAGAGAATATGTCTAGGATAACTCCAAGTGGAGATACACTAGCAATTGCTTCGTCAGGAGTAACCGGAGATAATCCAGATTTGTCTTTTATGTTAGACAAACCACTTGCTCTAGTAGATGCTGCAGGAGCTTTATGGGAATTTGCAAATGTATCAAGTGTAGTTGAAGCTGAATTATTCGGATGGACTATTCTATCTTTTAGTGGTAGTATAAAGAAGGATGGAGTTATCATTGCTAACATTTCAACATTTGTAGAATATGTTTACAGTGAGCAGGGCAATCAACATCCCTACATGGGAATCCTCATTCATGATGCTATAGATGAAGATGATATGGCAAGTGAATCTGTCCATCACCTTCCTACACAACAGTCGGTTAAGGCTTATGTTAGTTCAAAAATTGTGAATGTATCTGCTACAAGTCCACTATTATCTACAGGAGGGCTGAACCCAGTTATAAGTATGCCAATGGCTACCAAAACTGTTGCGGGGTATGTAAGTGTAGCTAGTTTTAACGATTGGGATGATGCTGCATTTAAGGCTTATGAAAACGAGCAGTCAATAGGTGTATTAAACGGAAATATTACAGATAACGCTAACGACATATCTACCTTACAAATTGCCATGACTGGGCATGGACATGATAAAATAATATCCCCAAACACAGTCAATGATTTAATTGTAACTGACATTGATTTAAAGTACGCTGATACTTTTAAAACTAGGTTTTGGATAAATGACTCTCTGATTGCATTGATGAGTGTCCAGAACAACCATAGTTTAGTTATTGGAGATAATGGTATAACTTATGATACCGTTGAAATTGCTACTGTGGATGATTTACACACAGAAGATAAAATAATATCACCAGATGGTTTAAAGAGCGTAATCGTAACTGATACTGATTTAAAGTATACTGATGCCTTTGGAGATAGATTAGTAGTGAGCCCTACAGGTTTTGGTATGTTTAGTCCAAGTGGGTTACAGAGTTTACTTATCACTGATGATGGTGCATTCTATAATGGAGTAGAAATTGGTATTGGAGGAGATGGCGAACACGATGCGGACAGAATAATTTCATCTGACACCAATAAAACACTTATTGTCGGAAATGATAGTACTTTAGTTTTTAATGATGGAACAAATGACAGAATAAATATACTTTCAACAGTATCGTATATTAAATCACCAAATGGAGTCAATTCATTTAAAATTGCTGATACCTGGGCTGCCATTGGGGTTGCTGGTGTTGATAGATTAAATATAACTGCCACTATATCTCAATTGTTTTCTCCTAATGAATTATCCGATTTAATAATAGGGAATAGGTATGTCTTATTTAATGATGAAAATAGGCAAAGATTCTCAGTTCTAGATGCAGGAACTAAACTTATTTCAGCCGATGGTACAAGTACTATTATTGTAGCTAATGCAGGGACTAATATAACGGGCAAATTAGGGATTGGGGTGTCTTCTCCATTAGGTAATATTCATAGTAAGGGCAGTTCTGAACATCATAGAATGCAAGCCACCATTGTAGGAGATGGTGCGTGGCAATCATGGTATACCAGTGCTGGAGCAAGAAGAGGTTATTTTGGTTTCGGAGGTACAAGCAGTGATGATATTACATTAAATAACGAAACGGGTGGTGATATCAAACTGGCTATAGCTGGTAGTCCTTCTCCTTTCTGGGCTAGCACTGCTTCTACGGATTTATACGGCCCTAACCAAACGAGATGGGTAGTTCTTGACAATTCTGTTTGTCGGGTTTCTCGTACTTGGACTGTAGGCTCTGACAGGAGACTGAAGGAGAACATACAAACCTTAGATAATACGGCTATAGATTTTATCAACAATCTTAATCCTGTAAGTTATAATAGAAAAGATTCATTGGATGAGTTGGAACTAGGATTCATAGCTCAAGAAGTTGAAGAGATTCAAGTATCTGATATAGTGCATACAGATAAAGATGGGATGAAAGGAGTTGGTTATACTGAAATTATAGCTCCTATAGTAGCATATATTCAAGATTTACAAAGACAAATAAATGAGTTAAGATGAAAAAGATAGAGTTAACAGAACAAGAAGTACAATCAATTATGAATCAATTAGAAACATTACCAATGGGAAAGGTTAAAAATATAGTGTACTTCTTTGAAGGTAAGGTAAGAGAGTTAGATACAGTTAAATCAGAAGAACCTAAGAAAAAAGGATAATGTCGTTTCCGAAGAGAGGTGTAGCATATATAGAATACATTACCTTGGTAGACACTTTAGACCCATCTAAGTTTAAAGTAAATCCTACCATTGCTGCTGGTGATTTTCAGATCAGTAAGGATGGTGGGGCTTTTGTAAATCTAGCTACATTGCCTGTGGTGACTCCTGCCGGAAGCCGAACAGTGAAACTCAGCCTTTCTGCTACTGAGATGGATGCCAATAACATAATTGTGCAGGCAATAGACGTTGCTGGTGATGAGTGGGGGGAAGTTATTATATCTTACAACACTCAGGATGCTGTAAACGTTGGTGGCAGTATGTTGGATGCTTTATCGGAGGATCATCTTATTCCAGGATCTATTGGTAAGATATTTGAAGAACTTCATAAGCTTCAGGGAATGAAAGCCGGAGAATCAATGACTGTTAACGGGACAAGCAGGATAGTTGGTGACGTTGTATTGGAGCTCACTAGTGACGGACAAGAAACTACGGTTACCAGGATATGATTAATCCTTTAAACATTGCCACAAGGGGCTTTACAGCATCTTCATTTAAGTCTCTTTCCATAGCTACTGATGGATATCTATCGCTGGCAGGTGGAGGATTTCCATTTACCGGTGGAGGCGGGCCCGGCGATGAGAGGCTGGATCGATTAAAAAGGGAAGATGATGAGATATTGTTTATAATTAAAGAATTCATAAAATGGGTAAGTTAGCCGATTGCATAAAAAAACATCCGGGCATAAGTGAGATAGAAGCCCAGACCATGATAGAGCGAAGTGACGAACTAACCAAGGGAGGAATGTCCGATCAGGCCGCTGCCCGAAAGATACTTGAAGAATATCGATCTGAGATAGACAATGACTTTGATTCCCTGCGCAAGCAATTAAAAGTAAAAGTCCCATCAGTGAAGGAAAGAACTGCAGCCCGGAAGGCTATTACCGATAAAGCTGTACAGGATGTTGATGATAAGTATAAAGCCGAACTTGCTAAACTGGAAACACCCAAAAAAGAAGTGCCAAAGGGTAAGCCAGCGGCAGGCAAAGCTGATGTAAAAGCAGGGGACCGCATAGCTCCATCCGGAATACAGAAAACAGACCACAAAGGTCGCGTAGTACGTCCGAAACCTATTATAACAATCTTTGCCGACCTGCAGAAGAACATCAACAAGCTCGTCAAGTCCATTGGCCAGATGAAGTACACCAAAGATCCTATACCCGGCAGGAGAGGAATCATAGGTGCATTCTCACCATTTTACCGGACCATTGCCATGAAAACGGTAGGCGACCTAGACACAGCCGCGCACGAACTAGGCCATGCCATGGATGAAGCCTATGGACTACAGAACAAATTGCCCAATGAAATTGCCGGAGATGTATTTAAAGAATTGAAGCCATTTATAAAGCATGGATCTCCGGTGCCTTCAGGCCATCCAAACCCTTCTGAGTATGAACTATCGGAAGGTATCGCTGAGTGGGTCAGGGCTTATATGATGAATCCTGTGGAAGCCATAGAAGCGGCTCCTGTATTTCATGAATGGTATCAGGCCACATTACCGACAGAAGCACAGAATACCATGGATGAATTCAGTAGTGACATCCGCATTCTATACGGCGCTTCATCTTTTGATATCATCAATGCTTCTGTAGAAATTGTCCCGGACAAGTCATTTACCGAAAGGTTAAAGGAAACAGCTAATGAGCTACTTGAGACACTTAAACCTCAGTCCAGGAATCCAAGAGATTTCAAGGTCACATGGGTTGATAAGATAAAACAGAAGTTTGTAGACTCCATGCACCCATGGGATGCCACAGTAAGGTTTGCTGCCAGGGTAGGTAACTTGGATTTAAATGATGGATTGGCATCAAATAATCCCTTGATTATGGCCAGGCTGTTTTTGGGAAGAAATAGCAAGGTTGAGAACTTTATGGAGAAAGGCCTTGTTAAGTTCAATTCTGATGAACGTGTTGTCGATGCAAAAACAGGTAAAGAAGTATCTCTGGATTGGATACTTGACCCATTTGACAACTCTGACCGGAAGACTTTCGACCAGGAGCAGCGTGAAATGATTGCTTATGGTATTGCCAAGAGAACTCAGGAACTACCTTTAAAGTTTGTTGAACAGCAGATATCAGCAGCTTTAGACAAAGGACAAATTATACCTAGCACTATTTTATACTCAAACCAAAGATTTTATGACAAATTCTTCGAGAGAAATGAGCTCCTTCGCCAGGACATCTACGACAGCAATGAATATTACAACGAGCAGCTTGTCGACAAGACCAAAAAAACAGAAGAAAAGATCAATAAAGCGTTTGCCAAAGAGAAAGCAGAACTTGAGAAAAATAGACGTAAGCAACAGATTGAGTTGGATTCCGAACGCCAGAAGTATTATGACCAGAAGGGAGAAATCCCAGAAAAAACCAGACAATCAAAGTTACGCATTCTCAAACAACAGTCTATTGAGGCTATCGAGGCATTTGAGCAAGCTATTGATAAACTCGAACTGGAAAGGTTTAAGGCTCAACAAAAACTACAGGGAAAAGTAGATGCTGCCATGGACAAGGTGTTGAAGTTTACCGTCATGGCAAACATTAAAAGACCTAAAGGCCCATTCACTGGTATAGGAGGTAAGCTTATCGGAGAACAAGCCCTCGCACAAAAAACAATTGATGAGTTAGAAGGTTTTCATCCGGAGAAGGTTGCCCGTATCAAAGAGGCACTTAGAAGATATCGCGTATTCGCTGATAACGTATTACAGTATATGGTAGCTTCAGGCAGAATGTCCCAAGTGAGCTATGATGCCATTAAGGCCAACAACGAAGAATACTTTATGTTGCAGAGAGTTATTGAGGCAAGGCCTGGTGAAGCTATCGAGTCCTTCACCCCTGTCAGCGCTAAAGGAATGGCTTCTATCAAAGAAGTTATCCACAGAGTTAAAGGGTCTGCATCCACAATAAAAAATCCATATGAAGCTTTGTTGGCATTCACACACAAAGCAATTATAGAAAGCGATAGAAACTATGTCCTTAACAGCTATGTAGACTTTATGAGGGTAGCCGCCAAGGGAGACGAAGAAGAGGCCGGCAGGATTAGTAAGATTATTTCCCCAACAGTGGAGAGTGATGAGAATAAAATCACTGTATTCAGGAAGGGAAAGAAAGAGTACTACCAAATGGACTCTTACATTCTAAATTCAATGAAGGGTATCACTGATCAAATTTATAGTTTACCTCCTATTATAAGGTTCTTTCCAAAACTCCTCCGGGCATCCGTAACCAATAACCCTGTCTTTGCTGCCAGGAACCTACTGCGTGACTACCAGACTATGGCAGTGGTATCTTCTAATGTCAAGACTATAGGAGATCTTATCCCAAAGAAGCTACAGGATATCGGGGGATTAAAACCAGAGGATGCCTATGAGGTATTTGGCGGCGGTCAGGGAGGCTATCACCTTCTATCTGAAGACTTCTATAACAAAACAATGAAGGAACATTCGGCAAAAATAGCCGGAACAGAGGGTAATATCCTTGTTAAAGCCGCTGACCTTGCAATATTGGCAGGGGAATCCTTTGGAAAACTTTCTGCGGCCTCTGAGAAGGTTACCAGGATGCAGGAATTCAAGAATTCATTCAGAAAGAGTAAAAAGAAAGGACTTGATGATTACAACGCCGGACTAAAGGCGGCTTTCGATGCCCGGTCCTTAATGGATTTCGCTATTGTAGGAGAATGGATGAATGTAATTAACCAATTAGTGCCCTTCACCAATGCCAAAATACAAGGCATAAGAGTTGCCAAGAGAGGATTTGTTAAGAATCCAGCCATGTTTGCTTTAAAAGCAGGCCTTACCATAGCACTGCCTCAGTATCTTATACGCATGATGTATGATGATGATGAAGAGGACCGGTACTTACAGCTTCCTGAATACCAAAGGAACATGTTTTGGAACATACCTGTCGGTAAGGGATGGTTGGTAATACCAAAGCCTCACGATATATCCCTTGTAAGTACCATGGCAGACATGACCTATGATAAAGCCCTTGACAACAAGGTTGATTACAATGGATTCAACACTGCTATATTCGCTTTACTGCCATTATCCCGAGCAGACATGGCCGGACCTATGCGTACTTTTGTTGAGATTGCAGCAAACAAAGATTTCTTTAGAGATGCCACCATAGCTTATGATGATAAGCGATCCATGGAGCGAAGGAACTTTGTCATGGCTTCCAGGTTGGGCAAGCTGATCGGAGAGCCTATAGGTGTGGATCCCCGAAAAATAGATCATTTCCTTAGAGGTACTATGAGTTACTTTGGCAACCAGGCTATGAGGATTAGTGATATAGGCAGGGAGGATAAGAAGCGCAACATAGCGGATATGTCGGGCTTCTTTAAAACCGAGCCGGTCTTTACCTATAAAGATGTTCAATGGGCACAAGAGCAGGCAGATCTGCATGCACTGGAAAATGAAGGCTACTATCTAAACCTACGCTGGCTGATCCAGGAATATTCTTTAATGGATGATGGAGGCAACAAAGATATGATGGCCAAATCTATCCGGGAATACTCAGGCTTTTTACGTGAACTATGGGAAAGTAATGGCATTCATGAGTATGGATCCAGTGAATATCAAGAGCAGTTTAAAGAAGCTGTCCGGAAGCAAGCCAAAAAGGTTTCTGATACTCCACTTATCCGGGCTATGAAAAAAGCCAGAGAGAAAAGAAAGAAATAGCCTTGGGCGGCTTTGTAAACCCCTATATATATTATGATTAAATCAACGATAGTTGTAGCAAGATGTGTTTCAAAAAAAGAAAGTGTCAATTACGATCCGAATAAACCGGTAGCAACAGTAATTGAATTAGAAGTTCCTTATGACCAAGAATCTGTTTATTGGAAATTAAGCGGAGGCACGAACATGGAATTGAATACAGTAAACCAAGAAGCTGCTGACATGTTTGAGCTTGGAAAAGATTATGACATTGTAATTAGTCCAACTGAGAAAAAGTAGCTATATTACAAGTCTTCATTTATTTCTATTTAAATACAGCAATCGAGAAAGCGGTAATTATGTTATCGCTTTTTTTGTGGCTAAGAATTTATTACATTTGAATATCGTGGGATAGAGCAGTTGGTAGCTCACTGGGCTCATAACCCGGAGGTCGCAGGTTCAAGTCCTGCTCCCGCTACATATTCAATTTTCCTTTTATCCAGAAAGAAGCCTGACATTTGCCAGGCTTCTTTATTTATTTAGGTCCTATAGGGATAGGCAATAATTGTGGTGCTCCACCCATCCATGGAGTCATATACCCTTCAGTATTAGAAATACCTTCTCCGAATTGCCCATAAATGGGATTAGAGACAGGTGGTGCTTGTGGTCCTTTTAATTGTTGTTGATACTTAGCTACGTTAGCAGCTTGATTGCCTTGATACTGCTCTTGATTGCCCATGTACCCTTTTTTAGCATTCCAATACGGTGAGCCTTCATTCTGACCACCAGGTAACAACTGGCTGGCAAGTCCAACACCAACTCCTTCGGTAACACCACTCATTATATTTTGCAAACCTGACTCTCCTAATGCTTTAGCTGCACCAGCTTCTTCTGCAAATTTCTGAGCCTGATTCCATTGGAAGTTCATTCCTTGTTCCTGCGCCAACTGTTGCAATTGCTGTAAGTACTGAGTATTCATCTTAAAACCAAACTGCTCATCAAGCACGTTTTCCTGAAGGTTAGCCCTACTTGCCTGCTTCTGAGCACCAAGAGCAGCTGCCATGGTAGTACCTGAAGTACCTCCTGCTTTCTGTATTTGTGATACGGCACCAGCCTGAGTAGTAGTAATTTGTTCTCTGGCTTCTTTACTGCCCGGTCTTCGCGCTGCCTGGGATAGATACCGGGAACGTGCAACACCTTCTTTTACTGCCGGAGAAACAGATCTTACAGGTCTTTCCAATTCACCTAATCTTTTTTGACCAAATAAGGTTTGTGCGCCACCTATGGCTGTCTGTAGAATCGATGGTGCTAATAATGCTAACGGAAGTGCCATATCGTAGTATTTAAAATGATTTTATAAATTTAGTTAAAAGAAAGCACAAAAAAAATCCCCACAGTCACTACACGGTGGGGATGAGCCTTAAATTTACCTAACCAATGATATGGAGAGACCCAAAAGTAGTCAATTCTCATCCATTATTCCTACTTCCTTTCTGATTTTATCAGAGAACTCACACTTAGTCTCCTTTTCAAAGACTTTAACTAGAAACTTCATCACCTCCGGAAGGCTGGTTCCATACAGGTTGAAGGAGAATACTTTCCGTCCTTCATTATTCTTATCCTTTACCTCAACTCTGATAGAGTCGTTGTGGGGCTGCTCTTTCGCAATCACCCTTACTGATTTTGGTTTGAAATCCATTATTTATATTTTAAAGTTTTCATGATTTAGCCATAAGACGTTTAAGTTTCATTTCCCTATATCCCTCAACAGGGCCAAAATCCTTATCAATTACATATATATTAACAATATCATCTCCTGTTGCATTAGCAAATTGTTCAGCTAATTCCCATGCCTCACGTTCAGTTTGTATTAGATCTTCTCCAGCGTGTTTATCAGGAAAATGATCGGATTCCAGGATGCTACCTATATGCTTTTCAAAAGAAATCATAAATCCAAGCTTTTCCTTTTCTTTAATAATATTTAATGCTTCTTGGTATTTCATACTATTCAGATTTTATATGTGATTTTAATATAGTTTAATTTTTTTCTTCCGAACAGACACGATGAACTTTGGTTCAAATGTCTCTGATCGCTTTATTTCCTTCCTGATCGCTTGAAGGCAGGATAAATGCGTACAGTCATTGCAGTCAATAGTTAAACAGTCAGTTTTCATATTATATCTGTTATTTCATCTGCAAAACTTTCAAAGCTACCATCATCACCAAATCCATGTGATATATGATACTTAAAAATTCTTTCTAATAGTTCATCCCTCTCTTTTAGTTGGGATTCTAAATCTTTGATTCTACGGCTTTGCTTTTTTATATGCGACTCACATTCTGATATCTTATCTTTATATAACTTTTCAGATTCATCAGATAAGTATTTTTTAACTTCAGTTTTCATTTGTATTTAGTCAAGAACACCCTTAAAAGCAGGAGGTAACCACCAACCACAACAATAGCGGCCATTGAAAGCCAGAATGTAACGAATCCGAGTACGAAGTATACAGTGTCCATGGCTATTTATTTAGTAATCTATTAATTAATATTTGAAGAGGTTGGTTGGTAAAGGCATCCGGCTTATAATCTCCGGTCCGGACATCTTCCATTAAATCCAGATGCTCCTGAAGAACTTGTATATCACCATCACTCATAATGCGATTTGTTAAATATTCCATACGAGCATCTAATTTTACAGTATCAAATACAGGTGTAGAAATACCAATAGTTGCTACAGGAATAGCTTTCTTCCCTTCAAAAGAGGGAGTCTTCTTTTCAAACCAGTGATGAACCTTTGCCTCATCATTAAGTTTCTTCGTCCGGGCTAGGTTGTTTCCTTCAATAAAACCGTTACATATCACACAGAACACTCCAAGCTTGTGCTTAGGTTCGGGCTTTTCGCAATTACATGACATTACACTCATAGCTTTATTTATTAAAATCTTTTATACTCAGTTCTGAATTTTCCCTCACACCATGACGCAGGAGGAAGATCCATTATAACTTTATTCAACTTCTCTAGCGCATCAACTAAAACACTTGGTAATTTACCATCAGAACACTCAGGCATTATTTCATCCCATCGTTCACCTGTCACTTCTGTGAAATGATTAGGCTTACAGTGCATTAACTGCAGGTCACTTGGCTCAAGATCGTTGTCTGTAAGATAATACTCAATATCATCGGCATCAGAAAAGTATTCATCCGATCCATAAAGGCATAACATTGTCTCGCCGTCCCATTCCTTGAATTCAAACTTATCATATCTTTCTGTGTCTGCTTTATTTCTACATTCCTGACACTTTGTGTAAAATTTTCTTTCAAAAACAACGCCACACTCACATTTCTTGTGTGTTGAACCGGCATACCTTGCCGCCCTTTCATCTTTACCGAAAAACCGGCCAGTACTACTTACCCATCCTTTCACTGTCTGTAGTGAGGCAGAGGCTTTATCTGATGCTAAAATAACTTTCTCATCCTTCATAGCTTTATTTTTTAGTATAAATTCCCCTTTAAATTCATTAGGCCAGTTATCTACATCCAACACAGGCTTTGTAAGGCATTCTTGCATATGGGAAAGCACCCATTGCAAAGCTGCATATCCTTCACCCCCAACTGATACGCCATTTTCAGTATAGCTAGTGGGCTTTCCTTTCTTATAATGTACTTCGTGAATCTGAAAATATACTTCACCTTCACAATTAGGATTTTTGCTTTTATGTGCTAATACACGATGATTCCAAGTTGACATAGCTTTATTTAGTTAAGTGAATTGATCCTATTACTTCCAATTTTGATCCATCGCATCTAATACCTCTATTCCAATTATCCCAACCTAATAATGTGGCATAAAAGTCCTCAAACCACTCAATGAGAAAACAGCAATTTGAATATTTAACTTTTCCAGTTGTTTCCGGATCAAAATCTTTTATCAAGTCTCCTTCATAAATTTCTTTTTTATTTTTGTCCTGGAGTCCAGTAGGCCGGAGCAGGATAAACTCATGATGAGTTGTTTTTAAATGAGATTTATGAACATGATTGATGTAGGTAAAGAAGGGCTCAGCCCTGAAAGGATCTGTCATAGGATCAGAATCTGAATCAATATCTATGATATGCTTAACAGTATCAAACTCCGGGTTATTGACATAGATTTGCATGGCTCCTCCATATCCTTTATTCCAGTGAATGGTATCTACAAAAACAATTTTCTTTTCCTTGATTAAATAGGCTTTGTGTTTTTTCATGATTTAACTTTAATCCACTTTAATCCAAAACATTCTCCCTTATTTTCATCTCCGGCCATCCTGATATAGATGCCATCTTCCATGATTTTCACCATCACTTTATTTTCCCGAAGAGTGTTAAGGACTCTTCTAAACCCATTTTCAGGCGAAGTACTCCCTGCAGCAACAGGTATATGTAGTTGCTTATTCCTTCTCCGGATCAACCAATCTGCAATCTCTTTAAACATGATTTTGAATTTTAATATGTAAAAAAAGGGAGGAGGGGCACAACCTCCCTACGACCAAACTGTCAAAAGCCCCTACTTATCTTGTGCTATGATTTTTTTAAGCTTTTCAATTACTATTTTCAGATCATTGGAAGCCGCAACACATTCATCCAGGATAAACTTATGGTTAACCTGGTAATGATCATTCCGGCCATTGCCCAATTGATCACCATTACCTACAGCCTTGCTAATACCAATTTGCACATTAAGAAGCCGCAGGTAGTAATCCTTAGAGTCTTCTGATTCCAAATTATAATGTAAGCCATCAAACCAAACTTCAGTAACTTCCTCTGGCCTGAAAGATTCCAGCGCTTTAGTTTTATTTTCAGCGTAGAACTGAACCTGACGCGATAGCACCAACTTTTCTTCTCCATCATGGGTAAAAGCCCACTGATTCACCTCTCTTTGTTGGGTGGAGGCCAAACATAAATCAACCCTTAGTGTTTTGCTTTTCATAATATTCGATTAAACTTTTCATTACTTCCGGATTCAGATAGATTTTATCTGTATCATACACGCCATCACTGGCAGTAAGCTTCACTTGGTAGCCATCAAACTCAGCGTAGATTCTGCCTCCTAGATGTTGTTTGTTTGGTTTAGGCATTATTGTCAATGAATTTTCCTTTAATTTCAATATTTTTCAATATCTCAGCATTTTCCTTTCCGTATGCAATCAATACAGAGGGAGCACCTGCATTTGCTTTTGCCCTTGTTCCGTCAACATAATAAAAGTGTATCCTTCCTTTTATAAATAAAAGTGCATCTGCACGATCCCATACTTGTGCAAAAAACATTACAGTTTCAGTCCTCGCAAATATTAATGCAATACCATTTCCGTGCATAGCTAATTTATCGAGCCATGGGCCTGTATAATTCCCATAAGGAGGATTAAGCCAGACTCTACCAGACCAATTTTGCATTAATCCGTTGTCATTTTTTGTAAAATGTTTATTAGCCATTTTCCACGGACTGACAACCGGAGCACAAGGGTCTAAATCAAACTCACCACATGCTTTAATTATCTCAGGAGGCGTAAGCCATTCATCATTCATCATTTTTTCAGATTGATGGGATCCCATTCCTTTTTTCACAACTTTATTTTTTTATAATGCTGTTTTATTGTCTCATCAGTCATAGGGACAATTCTTATATCTAATCCCTCAGCCAGTGTAATCTCAGCCCTCATTCCTTCACTTATCTGGGTGCCATACAAACGAAGTTCATCAACGAACATCCTTTTCATGAGTTCCACATCATTTCTAATACCTCTGGCCCGTTCTTCCGGGACATCATCACTCAGGGCGTACAAATCGATTAAGTAAGGAACGAAGGGAACCACATCAGGCTCCTCAAGATTTATCTTCCTGGTTATCTCCACGAGCTTCTTAATGTTTTCAGAAACATCCCCAGAGATGGGGTGGGCTATGTAGGCTACTTTCAAAAGAATAGATTTTTTTGTGACTCTTTTGATTTCTTATCCGACTTTTCTTTATCCAGCCAATTTAGGGCCAGATCAAACATATACTTATCACTTTCACATGCATCAAGGGAATATCCCATATTAAGGCAGGCAATACCAATACTACCACTACCTAAATTTGTGTCAAGGATTTTCCACTCAAGAGGGATGTTAAACTTCTTAAACTGCCATTCATATAATGCCACAGGCTTCTGTGTAGGATGGATACGCTTTTCGTTAAGTTTTTTATTTCCTTGCTGGAGGTGCCCTTCATTAATGTTTTTACCCTGCATCATGCCCCTCCACATGTATCTGAATAGTGTTGTACGATCATTAAGGTTTGTATACGCCAACTCACAATCATACTGAGATGACCCATCATTAACCTTATCCCACACAATACGTCCCGGACCAAAGTTTTCATGGTAATACTGACAGCCCCAAATGATTTGATGCTTTGACACCCGGAACAGTTCTTTAAAGTACTCAGGAGTAGCAGGAGAATTATCCCAATCTCTTTTTGCATAAGAAGGCCCTTTAACTATCGTTTTAGCACCATTAGATTGTACCTGATGCCCGGTGTACTGCTTTCCTCCATGCTGTTTTTTCCCCTGCTCTGGATCCGCAATAGCTAAATCATAGAAATTATCAGGTAATTCCTTCATAAAGGACATATTATCAATGTAATGGTAGTTGATCATGATTAAATGCCTGTTTTTTTATCGTACAATTCAAGCTTTCTTTCCACCCAATCATAATAGTCATTATGTAGAAATTCATATCCAGTAAATATCCAATACAATACAGACACAGGAAATGAACAGACATGACCTAATAATGCAGCAATCAGAATAATAGCACCTAAAAATCTATATATTATTTTCATAATTTCTTTATTTTCCATCCATTTCCAGTACCAGGATATATACCTGTTGTTACTATAACATCTTTAATACCATCGTATATTGAGGGGTACGGATAATCTCCAGGTTTAAAAACCCATACATTGTCTACGTATTTTACCGTGTGACCAGGACCATAGGTTTTACTGATGTCAAAATCAGGTATTATTGGCTCAGGAGAAGGGATATCATTAGGATTTCTCCTTTCATTTAACTCTTTCTTCAAATCAGAAGGAAGTGCATCAAAGGAAAGAACTTCAAATACATTATCCACATCAGTTTTTTTATACCAAAATGGTAAGTACATATAAACATCCCCGGCATCTACACCATCAGAGGTATTTATGATGGTACAATTTCCATTAAGAAATGCTGTTTGATCTTCTGTGAGCTTGACTTTTGGGGATTTAATGATAGGAGGAGTCTCCTTTGCCTTCTCCTGTCCATCATTAAGTTCTTTACATTCCCCAAGTATCCAGATAGGATCATAATCAAAAGGAAACGCCCACCATCCTTTATTTATGCCATGCTCAGAGCCTTTGGGTGGAAAATGTGATGAACCATTCCAGTTAAAGACACACTTTGAATGTGTACTACCGGGAACAGAACGTCTGTATATGCACTGATAACAATTTTTAGGTTTTTCAGTTTTCATATCTGATCTATTATTTTGAAAAATTCATATGGAATATCTGGTACTACAGCATTACCATACATCTTTATACTTTCTGTTCTGTGTTTAGAAAAGGTAATTCCGTCCAATCTACCGGAAAGCCCATCATTTCTGCAGTGAACCGGGGGTTGAGTTGGAAATTCTTTCCATTTATTCTCTGTATATGTTCGTGTAAATTCACTCCCCTTGGATGTTTCTGCCTGTTTTTCATTACCTCGCTCTCCTCGCTGAATCCGCTGCGGTAATCTCTCGCTGTTGGGGTTGGTAGTAGATCCTGGACCATCAAATGATTCAGGCTTACGCCGTGCCGGCCCCCTTCCATCATATTGTTGTCCTTCCTCATGTTTTTTATTCCGCTGCCATCCATTACTGTCACTGTAGGCAACAATCCAGACTCTTTCCCTTCTGTGCGGAGCTTCGACACCTGCAGCTGGAATATTAAACGTTTGAACGTCATATCCATCTTCTTCGAGGTCGTGACAGATCGATTCGATAAGCATTTTCTCTTGTTGTATGTATATTGCAGAGTACATATCGACTTCTTGTAAGCGTACAACCTGACTGTTTTCCACTTTAAAGAATACATCTTTAGATACCTCTCGCTCATCTGCCATCGTGAGGAGGCCAGTAACGTTTTCACAAACAACCCAAGGGGGCTTGCACTCGTTATAAGCTCTGCGCATCTCCGGCCAGAGGAAACGATGATCTTCTGTGCCTGCTCTGAGTCCGGCAATACTGAACCCCTGGCAGGGGAACCCTCCTGACAAGACATCGATTTTGTTTCTCCAAACAGTGAAGTCTGTCCTGGTAATGTCTTCATAACTTTCGGTATTTGGCCAGTAATAGTTTAATATCTTTCTACAAAACGGGTTTATCTCACAATTAAATGCATTCTCCCAACCCATCCACTCCGATGCAAGGTCAAAACCTCCACCACCGGAGAATAAGGAAGCATGAGCCTTTTTATAATCAGTCAATATTTATTAAATTTTCGTATTAAATAGAGCAGGAAGGATTCGAACCTCCATATGCACTTACATTAGCATTCGTCCGTACAAGTTGTTTTGTATGCTCAGATAAAACTAAACCGCATTACAGGAATCAAACCCCGCGCGATAATAAATCCATTTACGCCACTGCTCTATAAAATTAATCAATCGTTTTATTATTTTCAACGTCCCAATCTATACAATCAAACCTATTTACTGACACCAAGCCACTTCTGGTATAAATATAAAAACTGTACTTACCTGATGTATGCTTTTCACGCTCACACCCGCAAACCTTACACTTGGCATCTTTCTTGGATGTCTTATTCCATTTGTGATTCATAGAGTAAATGGACGATCAGTCATTTGGCCATTTGAATAAGTGATTTCCCTGGCGGCTGCTATTTGAATAAAAATTTGGTCAATTTCAACTTCAAGGGTCGCTTTAATAC